>ERZ773005.119-NODE-119-length-72975-cov-4.317649_pt1 | contig 72975 bp, 79 predicted proteins | sample MGYA00580666_ERZ773005 | MGnify/ENA primary metagenome ERZ773005 (study PRJEB29015, sample SAMEA2737999) | human oral metagenome | biome: human oral; feature: human-associated habitat; material: dental | place: China | collected 2061 ...
CAATCTTTGATGGACAAGAGTTTGTGGGGCTTATCCAGAAAATCAGGCTAGAAGACAGGAATCTTCATATCGGGAGATTTTTTATCAACCCTCAGAAGCAGGGGCAAGGCTTAGGTAGCCAGGCTTTAAGAAAATTTGTTAGTTTGGCCTTTGAAAATGAAGACATAGACACTATTTCTCTAAATGTCTACGAGGCAAATCAAACAGCTTACAAGCTTTACCAAAAAGAAGGATTTGAAATCGTTCAAATGGTTGAAACACCTATACGAAAATACATCATGAAAAAGGGCAGTTAGCAGTCACATGGTGCTAGAGTCCCAAGGATTTTCAAGAATAAAGAAGTTATCTTTCAAAGTTAGAAACAAGACTTCTATGATTTATTAGATAGAGGAAATAAACATGTCGAGACCTAGAAAAATACGAATCTTGCTCGCTTCTGTACTTGCCTTAGTTGTTGGTATCAATCTTTATTTTCAGTATCAAAACCACCAAGAACGCTTCCAATTAAAGACCTCCTTTGAAGAAAAGGACAGTATAGCTGTCTTACAACATTTAATGGATTCAGGAAAATATGCGTCTGACATGCGAAAAGCAGGCTATATTGTTCCTCCCGACGGTGCTATCCGTTTGGATGGAGGAATTGACTCCATAGGGATAAAAGGAGACATCGATTTGAAAATGTTGAATCCTAGTAGGGATGAAGTCTCTGTTTTATTTGAAACAATGGTAAATGAGGAAAAAATAAATGTCTACTATATTTTAGACAATCAATTAACCCTAAAACGTAGCTACTATTCTCATATTAGTAATCAAAATAAAGAAAGTGTGAACATCTCTCAAGCCGAAGAAGAACGCTTGTTAAAGATTGTTCAAAAAGAGTTGAAAGCTTTTCTAGCTAAGATGTATCAGACTTTGTATGGTTGAGGTTACTAGTGAGAAATGGATGCGAGACTCTGTGCAGAATGTCAACGATGATGAGAAAGGGGGGACAAAATGTTTACAGAATTGCTCTTTATTGTCTCTTTTGTCTTACTTTTACGTTTGTTTAAAAGTAGGCGCTCACGAATGATTATAGGAGTCTTGTATAGTTTGCTGCTAGTTTGGTTTGTCTTTTCCGTTTTGAACTATGGCAAATACACTCCTCAACCAGGTCAATCCGTCAGCTTAAGAGTAAATCCCAGAACACAAGATTTGGAATACTATTCAATCTTCATCTTGAAGAAAAAAGATTCTAGCAGAATTAAATTAACTGGCTCTAGTGTTTGGAGTGAGAGAAATGGTGATGTTTACTATGAAGTAGAGGGACAAAAAATTATAAAAAGCCATGGTTTGGACGAGGTGGACGAAGAACTTCCAAACAAGCAAGCAGAAATTTATTTAGAAAAAGATGGAGTTGTTGTGAGTTACCAAGGTGAAAAAGTGTTTGATGCCACCAATAACAAGCCCTACACGATAACCATTACCAATGTAGACAACCAGCCAGCCCAATTTGAGGCTCAGGTGGTGGATAAATAAGCCAGTCTAGTAGTGTGCAAGCTTTTAAATTTTCTTTCTTTAAAAGGGAGATATTATTTTAAACAAGCATAAAAGCCCTGAAACCAAGGCTTTTTCCTGTTGACATTACCTTTTAGAGAAAATTGGGAAACGTGTTTAGAATCCAATCTACAAAAAAAGAGGACATTTGCGGTCCTCTTTTTGACTACTATAGATGAAAATGTCAATTAAGGTTTAGCCTTATTTTTCATCTTTGTGAAGCATGTTTTTAACACCTTCAATAGCCCCTTCGACAGCGTCTTTTGCATCTTCAGCAACTTCTTTTACTTTAGAAACAACTTTTTCAGCTGTTCCTTCTTTTTCCATTTTTTCATCGCCGATCATTTTGCCGACACCTTCTTTAATGGAACCTTTTGCTTGATTTAATTTTTCTTCTGTTGACATGATTCTGCCTCCTTTAAATTGATTGATTTTGATCAGATGAATTAGTGTACGCGAGCATTTTCTTTTGTTTCGCCTTTAACGGCTTCAACACCTTCGCCTACTTTTTCTTGAACAGCAGCTACACCTGAACCGATACCAGATTTCACTTTTTCAAATTGTTCTGAAGCAAATTCTCCTGTTGAAGAAGCCACGTCAGTTACTCGGTCTTGGAGGCTTACTGAATCTGCTTCATGCTGTTCCTTCGTTTTGATATCAACAACATTCACATTGACTTCAACTACTTCTAGATCAGTCATTTTTGTAACTTGTGATACGACAACATCTTTGATTTCTTTGTACAAAGCAGGGACATTCTTTTGGTACTCAACAACAATGTTCAAGTCAACTGCAACTTGCTCTTTCCCAACTTCAACATTGACACCATGAGTGACATTATCTGTATTGATAATTTTTTCTGTTAGATTAGAGAAGAATCCTCCATCCACATCCAAAAGTCCAGGTACTTTTTCAAGTGAAAGACCAATGATTTTTTGGATTACTTTATCCTCATAAGTGAGTTCCCCTTTAACATCTTGAGAAACAACAGCGACATCTTTTTTTTCTACATTTTTATCTACGTTTGACATACGAGACTCCTTTATTTATTTAAATATTTTTCCTTAACATAGTATCCAGCAAATGTTCCTAAGCCTCCACAGATTAACACAAAGAGTGTTTTGAAAAAGCCAAAGGATAAGATAAAGCAAGCGAGAATGACACCTACTAAACCGGCAATAATTGGATACTGATATTTTTTAAACCATTCCATTTTTACTTCCTTACTTTACACGACTAACAGTCTTTTTGGTCGTTTTTGGAGGTTCAACTTCTTTTACTTTAACTTCAAGTTTTACCTCACGTTCAATACCAAAGAACTGCTTTAATCCATGAGTTATTTCATTCTGAATGACTAGACATCGATTTGAGATGTTGTCTGAAGGAAGAATTTTTCCTTCTACAGTAACGAAACATTTATTTTTGCGGCTATTTACATGGACCGTTGGTTCTTTCATCAACTGATGATCAATGACCAAACATCGAACAAAGCCTTCGATAGCTGAATTTTTTAGTTTTAATGTATCTTCTTGAGTTTCTAATTGAATCTCTAGATATTGCTTAGGATAAAAGAGTATCACTAACATTGAAATTAAAACTAAAACAGATAGGACAAGTGTCCCCCAAAAGACATATCTAGCAATCAGGAATTCAGCGTAGAGTTCTCTCCAACTGAATAAGTGGATTCCTAAATCACTGACCTGATGATAATCTATGAGAATAGGAAGGAAAATAGTCAAGATTAAGATACAGAAAATAAGTAACAATATTTTCTTTGATTTTGACATATTAAATCCTTTCAATTGAAAAGCTTTAAACCATAATTTTACCCGTCTACAGAATTCAAAATTATGGCTTATCACTTTTAATTTCTTATTAGGTAATGCTTATTTTTTACCAAATAGAAATGAAACGACTGCAACAACAATCACTGCACCTACGATTGACGGAATAATAGCCATTCCAGCCAATGAAGGTCCCCAGCTTCCTAGAAGTGATTGCCCTACAGACGAACCGATAAGACCTGCAAAGATATTTGCAATCAATCCCATTGAACCACCTTTTTTAGTGATTGCACCTGCGATGAGACCAATAAGACCTCCTACAATAATGGACCACAACATAGTGTATCCTCCTTTTCTATTTCTAAATCAAAGAATCAATTTCTTTGATTACACTAATTATATAGTATTTCAACTTGGAAACATAATAGTTCGTCTTAAAAACCGTACTGTAAACATGTACTTTAGATACAAATAAATAAGAAAATCTTGATATTACTGAGTTTCTAAGGGATTAGACTAGTCTTTTTATGACAAGCAAAAGTCGTTGTAAGAGGATAAATGCACTCCATGTGGTATAATTGCATGAAGATTGAAAGACAATCCTTTAGTTTATTATAAAGAGAGAAAAGTTATCCATGAGAGATTTATTATCGAAAAAAAGTCACAGACAATTAGAATTATTAGAATTACTATTTGAAAACAAACGCTGGTTTCATATCTCGGAACTAGCAGAATTATTGCACTGTGCAGAACGTTCTGTAAAAGATGACTTGTCCCAGGTCAGGTCTTCCTTTCCTGACTTGATATTTCATTCCTCAACAAACGGCATCCGTATCATTAATACCGATGATAGTGATATTGAGATGGTCTATCATCATTTTTTTAAGCATTCAACCCACTTTTCAATTTTAGAATTTATCTTCTTTAATGAAGGATGTGATACTGATAGTATTTGCAAAGAGTTTTATATCAGTTCTTCCTCTCTTTACCGTATCATCAGTCATATTAATAAAATTATTAAGAAACAATATCGTTTTGAAATTAGCCTCAATCCTGTTCGAATTACTGGAAATGAGATAGATATTCGTTACTTTTTTGCCCAATATTTTTCAGAAAAATATTATTTCCTTGAATGGCCTTTTGAAGATTTTTCACCAGAACCGCTCTCTCAATTATTGGAACTAGTTTATAAAGCAACGTCTTTCCCGATGAATTTATCAACTCACAGAATGTTAAAGTTGCTCCTAGTTACGAATTTATATCGAATCAAGTTTGGTCATTTTCTGGAAGTTGAGAAAGATTCTTTTAATAATCAATTGCTGGAATTTCTAATGCAAGAAGATGAAATGGAAGATATTGTCAAAAAATTTGAAACAGAATACAATATCTCTTTAACAAAAGAAGTAATAGGCCAATTGTTTGTATCTTATTTTCAAAAAATGTTTTTCATAGACGAAAAAGTATTTCTGAAGTATACAAAAACGGACATCTATGTAAAGAAATCATATCATTTGTTGGGGGATTTAGTTAATCAGGTATCAAAAGAGTATAATATTAAAGTAGACAATAAGGACAATCTTATTTGGCATCTGCATAATACGGCACATCTTCATCGCCAGGAATTATCTACAGAGTTTATCCTATTTGATCAAAAAGGCAATACAATCAAGAACTTTCAAAATATTTTTCCTCGATTTGTTTCCGATGTAAAAGAAGGGATTCTGCATTACTTACAGACTTTGGATATTGATAGTAGTTCAATGAAAGTCAATCATTTGGCCTATACGTTTATCACCCATAGCAAACACTTAGTGATAAATCTTTTACAAAATCAACCCAAATTAAAGGTTTTGGTTATGAGTAATTTTGATCAATATCATGCAAAATCAGTAGCGGAAACTCTTTCTTATTATTGTAGTAACAATTTTGAACTTGAAGTTTGGAATGAATTAGAATTATCCATTGATTCTTTAAAAGAATCACCGTATGATATTATTATTTCTAATTTTATTATTCCTCCTATTGAGAACAAGAGACTTATCTATTCCAATAATATTAATACAGTCGCACTCATCTCCTTACTTAACGCGATGATGTTTATTCGATTAGACGAGTAACGTAGATTATGTTTATAACAAATTAATATCCACCAGCGAAGTGAAGTATGGAACAATACGCAAAAAAGCCTTGGTTTTCCAAGGCTTTTTGTGCATAAAAAAATGCCCCCTACATGAATTTGGAAGGCTTTATCATCTTGAAAGTAATTAAAATTATTGAAATATAAATGATTTTCGGAATATATTTGGAGTGATTTTCAATTTAATTATTTCAAAATGGGGCAAAAAATGAATGTAAAATATTGGCAAGCTTCTTTATTAGATTGCTTCAAAAAAGCAAAAGAGCCGGTAACATTTTCTAGTTGCTGGCTCTTTCATTTTATTTTACAGTAGCTAACTTCACTTTAGGGACAAGGAAGTATAGTGGAATGACATTCAAGATAAATACTCCAATGAAGAGTGCTACATCTTTAACATCAATACTCGTTGAAGAAGTTAGAGCATTCACGATATTGGTGTAATAGTACCCTGGGAAAATCATTTGAACTTTCCCAATAAATTCCTTGAATCCTCCTTCAGCACCAAGAGAAGCAAATGGAATAATCGTCATAGATGCTAAAATAATTACTGGGAAGCTAACCGTATCAATAATTTTTTCGTCGAGTCTAACTCCAATCACAAAACCAATAATACTAAAATAAATTCCCATAATGGTTAGTAAGAAAAATTGAACGACTAATTGACTATTTAGCGGAAAACTAAAAAAGAGAATCCCAACAGCTAATATCACAACAAAAATTAAGGTGTTTAGCACCAATTGTACTAGAGTTTGATCGAGTAAATAATTTTTTACAGTATATTTAGAAAACTTCGATTCGAATGAGTAAAAATCGATATTTGACGAAATCCGTTTGCTAAAGGTAGCTAGACTATTCCCAATAATCCCAATAAAAACGGCAATCCCCAGCATTATATTTGGTGTGATTTCTTGTTGAATATTGTATAGAAACACATACCATGCAACTGGAATAAAAATTGTAAATAATAAAAATCTTTTATTATCAAGGACTTGTTTTAATTGAATGAGTTTCATAATCATTATCCCTCCATTTTCACTTGTTCTCTATAGAACTGTTCGATTGTTTTGCCCTTACGATGAATATCTTCTACACTTTCCTGTGCAGCAATACGGCCATCTTTTAAAATCAGTACTTTCGTAAAGAAATGATCAATTTGGTTAAAGTCGTGAGTAACGACCACCGACGTAAACTTCTGCTCTTCTAAAAGATGCCAAAAGTTATCAACAGACTCTAAATCCATTCCGGTTGTTGGTTCATCCAAAAAGATTAGTCGTGGTTCATTTAAAATTGTTAATAATAATGAGAGACGTCTCTTTTGTCCGCCAGAAAGCCCTAACACATATTGATTCTTAAATCCCTCTAATTCCACCATTTTCAGCAATGCATCAATATCGATATCTTCTAATTGATTCATATAGCATTTGAGCAATACTAAATCTCCCACTTTCAAATCATCAATCAAAATATCTCCTTGTGGCATCATGCCGATTTCTGTTTGAAAATCTAGGGTTGTTTCGATACGCCCTGCATTTGCTTGCAGTTGACCTGCAATAATCTTTAGTAGTGTACTTTTCCCTGCCCCATTATTCCCAAGTAAGGCAACTTTATCTCCTTCTTCTATTGTGAAGGAAACACCTTTTAAAACCTCTTTATTCTTAAATGACTTTTTGATTTCTATTACTTTAAACATATAAGCCTCCAGGTGTTTGTTTTATTGATGAATTTAGTTTACTGCACCTGTTCTTGTAAAAAATCAAATTATCAAAAACGGTCAATGAAATGTCGCGAACGGTATTTTTTTATCACGAAAGCACAAAAAACTAAATAGCAATCGCTATTTAGTTTAGATTGATTTGTTTTATTGAATAAAAGTAATTGTTTGAGAAAACTGATAGTTTGTACTTCTAGTGCTGATCGAGCACTTTGGATAACGATCCAAGATTTGTTGCACGTTATAGAGTCCAAGACCTCGACCTTCACCTTTTGTGGATACACCGCGTTCAAATAAATGAGTTACATCCACTTTTTCAGCATCAGTCGTATTTTCAACCACCACAACCAATGCCCTCTCACTCTTAATTAACGCTACGGAAAGTTTAGCGTTTTTAGCTTTTTGACTAGCTTCAATCGCATTATCACAAAGAATGGATAAAATCGTTAGGCAATCTAAAACTTCTATCTGGAAATCATCTATCGGTTCTTCCACCTCAACAGTAATGTCAATCCCTTTATTTTGCGCCTCTAACAACTTCGCAGACAATACACTTTTAACAGCATCATTTTTAATATTGCTTAGTCGTGCGATATCAAATTTTTTATCGTAAAAAGACTTTCCACTTTCTTTCAGAACATCCTCATAAATACGTTGAATTGCATGCAAGTCTTGATTTTCAATACCTAGTTTTAAACTCGTTAAAATATTGAGATAGTCATGTCTAAAACTACGAATTTCACTGTAAAGAGATTCAACATGATGACTATAACTCGATAATTCTTTTAACTGACGGTCTTTCTGCGCTACAATTTCTTGTTCGAGTTTTTCTTTCGAGGTTGCATTGACATATAAGAGCATAATGAAAAATAAAATAATATATAGATTATTAAGCTGTCCTCTCCACATATCTGCATCTGACAATTGCTCTTTTAAAACAACAAACAGATAAACCAGTATGATATAGAGTATCATTGATAGATTAATAATCAGTAAAATCGTATTAAAATATTGGCGTTTAAATCCTTCTTTTAAATCTTTAAAGTCGATTTTTAAGGAATGAATAATGAGTAGATATGCTGGGAAAATGAGCAATTCAATCAGAATATCATATCCGCTAATCGCCGCTTCATTAAACACGGTAATTCCTAACATCGGAAACACATTAAAGCCTAGCATACGTCCAAATAGACTTTCCACAATAACTGGATATAATCCATAAAATAGGTTCATCATCCGACTCTGACCTCTATTAATATAAAAGCAATAAGCAATATACATAATAAAAGAGCCAAAAAAAGCGATTGGTGGCACTACAATAAAGAGCCCAACAAAGGCGGCTGGTATTATCAAGACCCATTTCCGTTTTATCGGCAATTCACTAATCTGTTTAAAAATCAACATCTGTGCCAGTATTTTTAAATAAACATCCGCTACATTTAAAAATATTTCCATAAAATCATCCTAACAATTTAGTGTCTTTACTTTTTCCAGCAGACCTTTATATTTCATACGGGAAATCAAGCAACTCTCATTATTTTCGAATAAAGCAATCTTTTCTTCTTTATCGATTTTCACAATATTAGCAGGATTTACCACAAAAGATCGGTGACAACGATATAAGCGAGGATCTGCTTTTTCTATTTCTGCAATACTCGCGTAAAACTCTAATCGTTCATCTTTGGTATGTAAAATCACCTTATGTATCGTTGGAGAAGTCTCAAAATACAAAATATTATTAAACGGCACTTGAACATGGGCCATCGCGGTTTCAAAAGTAAAAGCATCTTCAGAAACTGTTGTTCCAGCCTTTTCAATCGTATATTCGATAGCGGACCAAATACGCTCTGCAAACTCTTCTTCCGAAAGTGATTTATCGATAAAATCAAGTGCGGCTACCTTGTACTTGAAGGTAATCGGCATAAACTCTGAATGGGTCGTTACAAACACGATTGTCGCATTCGGGTCTTTCTTTCGAATTTCTTTCGCGATATCCAGGCCTTTCTTTTCTTCTTCTTTAATTTCAATGTCTAAGAAGAATAATTGATGTGAGCCTCTTTCAGTGATTGCTTCCACTAACTGATGAGGTTTGCCAAAAATCTTTGGAGGTTTACATTGTAATGATTTTTGAGCAATCAGTTCCTGAATCACATTCTCGATACGAGATTGCTGCAGCAACTCATCTTCTAATACGAAAATACTTAACATCAGCTTTCCTCCTTTAGGATAGATGCCGAATATGACAGATTTCTATCCTTTTATGACATTTTCAAAATGTATACTTTCACTCCATGTACAATAAATTCGATTGGAGGAAAGATATGATTCAATGGATACAATATTATTGGTTACTTCAGGTTCTGAAAAAATATATCAGACAATATAAACTACCTGTAACCATTCATTCTACGTTCCCAATGATACAACTTCACACCAAAAGGAATTGGTTTTATTTTATCATAATTACTGCTTCTTGTAAGTTGTCAACCACGGTAAACCGAATTCGACGACAGCATCCTCACGCAAAGATTATTTTGGTTGCTCCCAACGTTAACTACTCTGAAATCTTCGAAGCTCATCTAGAACTTTTTGGAATTGTGGATACGAAGCAACCACTATTTATGGTGATGAATGAATTGAATGAGTATTTAGAGTTTTTATTTCAACCTAAGATTGATTAAATTCTTGAAAAAATTCATGGGTATCTAAATACTTTTCTAAAGACTTTTCACTTTTTGGGGTATAAAAAAATCGAGAAACATTGATAACTCAACATTTCTCAACCTTCATAAATTCCAAAAATGCCCCCTACAGGGCTCGAACCTGTGACCCATAGATTAAGAGTCTACTGCTCTACCAACTGAGCTAAGGAGGCATTTGCTACTTTTTCAGTGTAGCACCATCCCCTTGAGAAATCAAGGGGTACGAACTCATAATTTGTCTTAAATTAATTACAAATCTACCGAGAAATTACATTAAATAGGCCTTCATTTTTCCCTACAGCAATATGTATATTTTTTCTCAGTCTTTCTTTAGCATCATCTGCGATACCAGCCTTAGATATAAAGTCATTTTCAATCATTCGAAAAGCTTTTTTTAATCTTGGAATCACAGCCTTATTTAATTCAGGATTATAATTATATATAATTATTGGGATATTTTGCTCCAATGAATGTTTTGCAACTGTTTGCCAAATTAGTTTATCCGTCTCACCAATAGACATTCCAAAAATACAAATAAGATCAGATGAATTTATAATTTCACAATTTCTATTATGCATATCATCTCTACATTCTTTTAAATTATCTTCTTTTATAAAATCTGAAGCTTGTTCTTTTGAAAACAAACTTGATATTTGGCTATAATCGTTAATTCCGATTATTAAATTCTTTTCTAAAGTTCCATGGGCATAGATTGGTGTTTTTATATCCACATAGCAATTTGAATATTTGTAGGTAATAGGTATTCTCTTATCAGATTTATCATGTAATAATTTTAATACAGAGGTGTAATTAAAGGAAAGAATTTGAACAGTATCATCTCCCGAATATTGTTCAAAGTATTTTTTTAAATAGTTACGACTATCTTCAGGTAAGTCGCGGTTATTTATTAAATTACTTAACGTTTCTCTAAAATTAATTGCACGTGATGGAAATTCTTTGTCTTCACAATATTTATTTTCAACACTTTGCAAATAATCAATTAAATCTTCTGTTACTTGGTAAAAATCCTGCAAATACTGTTCTCTTTTTCCTTCAGAATCTATAATTTCTGTATTTTCAAGAGTTATACGACCTAATGCCAATTCAAAATCTGACCAATTTTCAAAATTATTATTTTCATCATTTTTTATCTCGTCATAGATAATGTTAGATTCACCATTCTCTGGTTTATAAAGTTCCATCTGATATTTATAGAAATCTTTATATGCAGTTTTTAATCCAAATGATAAATCTAATCCATTTCCTACTAAATACGTAATATTCAAATTCTACTCCCCCTAGAACTATATTTATGTATACTCAATATGTTTTTATTCCAATCCCAGACTCACTTTCAGTCCTTCGTTAATGGTGTTCATAAAATCCGCATCCACTTGCGTAATTTTCTCAAGAATTCGAGCCTTATCAATCGTACGCAATTGTTCAAGTAAGACAACAGAGTCCCGTTCGAACCCAAATTGATCTTTTTTGATTTCAATATGCGTTGGAATGTTAGCTTTTGTATTCTTTGCTGTGATTGCTGCCACAATAACAGTTGTGCTAAAGTGATTCCCAACATCATTTTGAATAATGAGAACGGGGCGTTTTCCTCCCTGCTCACTACCAATCACTGGAGACAAATCCGCTAAAAAGACATCTCCTCTTAAAATCTTATCAACCATTGATATACTCCCTTTTCACGCGATCAGAGATCATACAAATGACTTCATAAGCAATTGTATCTGCACGTTTAGCTAATTCAATTGCGGTAATTTCCTCTTCTTTGTTTTTCCCTAGAAGAGTAACCTTTGTGCCGACTGGATATTCATGAGGCAGGCGAATCATACATTGATCCATACACACTCTTCCAATAATAGGACAGCGAACTCCATCTACAATGACCTCTCCTTTATTGTAGGCGCGAATATACCCATCCGCATATCCTACTGGCAAGGTAGCCACCCATTGAGGCTCTCTAGCAGTATAGGTTGCCCCATAACTCACCGTATCCCCAATTTCCAGTTTCTTCACCTTGACTATCTCAGTTTCCCATTGCAGGGCTGGGTTTAGATGTTCTTCATCTTCAATGCATAAGTCTCCATTAGAAGGATTAATGCCATACAAGCCGATTCCGTAACGGATAATATCACTATCTCCGGCACTATGCCAAATTGCATAAGCCGAATTCGAGCAATGAATGTGAGGAGGTCTTTCTTCCAACTCTCCAATCATACCATTGAATTTTTCTTCTTGTTTTGTTAAATGTGTGGTGTCTTCTTCATCCGCTGTTGCAAAATGGGTAAACATTCCTTCGAACTCGAATGGACCGTTTCGTAAAACAGCCTCAACTTCCGTTAATTCTTTTTCGTTCACGACGCCAATACGACCCATTCCCGAATCTACAGCAACATGTACTTTTAAGGATATCTCCTTTAATAGTGGAGCTGCTTGTAGGAGCCATTCTACAGAGTCAACAGTAGCTGTAATTTGATTGCTTGCTAATAGTGGCGCATCTTCTACTCGGCTTAATCCAAGGATTAAGACGGGTTCCATAATCCCTGCTTCTCTTAACGCCAAAGCCTCATCTACATTTGCGACACAAAATCCCTGAACCCCTGCTTCTAAAGCAGCTTTGGCAACAGGAATCATACCATGCCCGTACGCATTCGCCTTTACAACTGCATAGACTTGTTTAGAGGGGCTCAATTTAGACTTTAGTTTAGAAATATTTTGTTTAATAATCGATAAATCCACTACAACTCTCGTGTTTCGATGGATTGCTTCTAACATGATGATTCATTCCTTTTTTTAATTGGATTCAAGTACGACAACGGCATAGGCATCATGATTGGTATGAGTAATCGATAGCCACGTTTGATGGGAATAGCGTTCACATACAAGTATTGGTTTCCCTGTTGCATCATTCTTCACTTCAATATCTTGAAATGAAATATGCTGTCCAATTCCAGTCCCAAGTGCTTTAGCATAAGCTTCTTTAGCCGCAAATCGTCCCGCAAGGAATTCCACTTTCCGTTTAAAAGGGAGCGTATGATATTTTTCCAACTCTTTTGGTGTTAACACTTTTTCCAAAAAAGATTTAGGTTCTGCTACGATTTTTTCAATGCGTGACAATTCTACCGCGTCCATACCAAGTCCCTTAATCGCCATCCGTTTGTCGCCTCCTTCATTATGATTCATTCCTACATTTTAACAAATTTACCATCATTTGTCAGAAATTTGAATAATTCCTAAGAATTCCATAATCCAGACCACAAAATAACTTCACCAGCTTTTAGAGAAGACTGTACATCAATAATGCGCTGATTACTGCTCCCTCTAAATTGCAAGGTCAAATCTTTTTTAGCGAGTTCAAATCGTCCATCTACCAAAATATCAATCAAACTTAATAATTCTAACTTATCTTCAGTTTCTTGCATCAGCTCTTCCCAAGTATATCCTGTCCAAGACCAAATATCTTTGGTATTTCCATAAGCTTCCCGTAACGCTTTGACTAAAGACAGACAAACTCCTGTATTCAAAAAAGGTTCTCCCCCCAGAAGCGTCAACCCTTGGCAATAAGAAGCTCCAACATCTGAAACAATTTGCTCTTCTAACTCTTTAGTATATGGTATTCCGTAATTAAAATTTTGAGCGATTACATTATAACAGCCTTCACAGGCAAAGAGGCAGCCACTCACATATAGTGAACAGCGTACCCCTTCCCCATCGACAAAATTATACGGTTTGTAACTGGCAATTTTCCCTTTGGAATATTGCTCACTCGTCCACTCCTTTGGTTTTGGATTATTCATCCTCCATCACTCCTAAAGCGTAACGTTCTTTGAGTTTCGGCATATGTTTTACACGAGAAGAAATTTCCACATGACGTCCATGTACCATTGGACGCGCTTGAGGGTTTCCAAGGTATCCGCAAGTCCGTTTTACAACATCACATGTTTGTGGATCATGGTTTTTACATTGCGGACATTCAAATCCTTTAGCAGTTGGCGTAAATTCACCATCGTATCCACATTTATAACAATGATCAATTGGGGTGTTCGTTCCAAGATATCCCACTCTATCATATGCATAGTCCCATACGGCTTCTAAAGCTTTTGGATTTTGTCGAAGAACCGGGTACTCGCAGTAATGAATAAATCCGCCCGAAGAAAATACTGGATAATCTTTTTCGAAATCAATTTTTTCAAATGGTGTTGGATTTTTACGTACATCGTAATGGAAGCTATTCGTATAATACTCTTTCTCCGTGATATCCGGTACCAAACCAAATTTTTCGATATCGAGTTTGCAGAAACGATCGGTCAAGCTTTCACTTGGAGTCGCATAAACACTGAAATGATAACCGTATTCGTCCCCCCATGCATCGGTATGTGCCTTCAGTGCTTTTACAATCTCTAGAGTAAACTCCTTCGCTTCCGGATTCGTTTCCCAATTTGGACCAAAGAATGCTGTTGCAGCTTCGTAAAGTCCAATATATCCTAAAGAAACAGTTGCACGACGATTTCTAAAGAGAAGATCCACTGCTTCCCCGTCATTCAACCGTTGTCCAAACGCTCCATAATGATACAACACAGGCGCATTATCTCTTTGCGCTTCCTTACAGCGTTCAACACGGTACGTTAATGCGTCCTTGCAGATTGCTAGTTTCTCTTCAAAAATTTCCCAGAATTTGTCAATCGACCCTTCCGCTTCTAGCGCAATTCGAGGAATATTCAAAGTAACAACCCCTAAATTCATTCGACCGTCGTTCACTTCTTGCCCATTTTCATCCTTCCATCCTTGTAAGAACGAACGGCATCCCATCGGCACTTTAAAACTACCGGTTAATCGAACGATTTGATCATAGTTTAATACATCTGGATACATTCGTTTTGTTGCACATTCTAACGCTAACTGTTTTACATCATAGTTTGGATCGGTTTCTTCTAAGTTCACTCCACGTTTTAGCGTGAATACTAATTTAGGGAAAATTGCTGTTCTCTTCTCTTTGCCAATCCCTTCCATTCTCACTTGCAGGATTGCTTTTTGAATACAACGTTCAAAGCGACTCGTTCCAAGTCCAAATCCTAAAGTTGTAAAAGGGGTTTGGCCTTGAGAAGTATAGAGTGTATTGATTTCATATTCTAATGACTGCATCGCATCATAAATATCTTTTTCCGTTTTTTTCATCGCAAAAGCTTCTTGACGGTCCGCTCCATCAATCCACTCTTTTGCATCTGCCAAATGTTTTTGATAGTTTAATTCCGCATAAGGGGCCAATAATTCATCAACACGATTGGCTGAACATCCTCCATATTGGCTACTTGCGACATTCGCAATGATTTGAGCCATTTGAGCAGTTGCTGTTTGAATCGATTTTGGAGATTCTACCTCGGCATTTCCAATCTTGAATCCAAGGCCTAACATATGTTCAAAATCAATTAAGCAACAATTGGTCAGTGGCATATATGGATGATAGTCTAAATCATGATAATGAATATCCCCTTTTAAATGCGCATTGGCAACATGAGGGGGTAATAGTTTTAAACCAATAATTTTTCCAACTGTACCCGCCGTTAGATCCCTTTGCGTATTAAAAACTTTACTATCCTTATTCGCATTTTCATTAACCACACTTGCATCTTTATTCGTTAATCGAGATAGTGCCCATTGGAAATCCAGTTGATTTTTTCTACGTAAATCACGATCCACTCTGTATGAAATATATGCTTGTGCTAATTCAGATTCCCCATCTTCAATTAAAAAATGTTCAATAATACTTTGAATTTCATAAATTTGAATAGTCTCACTAAATCTTCTAGAAATTTCTTGGAGAACTTCGTCTACGATTCGATTCAATTCCGCTTCTCTTTTAGCATCCATCTCTCCATTTAACTCTGTCTCTGCTTTAAAGATTGCTCGTTCGATTTTCTCCTTTTGAAATTCAACTTCCCGACCATCTCTTTTAGTGACTAATAAGGTCTTCAATTCTTGTACACACATCACAATCCCTCCTCAAAACTCTCGAATCTATTTTATCATGCTGAATTTAAAAATCAACCCCAAAAACACAATATATTGTGTTTTGAATCGTTATAATTTATATATATAGTTTTTAATGGTGCAAAAAAACCTCTTCAGTTCTCTTCTGAAGAGGCTTTGTTTTTATTTCATATTTTGGACGGCTTGAACCATTTGGTCCCAACTATTTTCCATATCTTGTACTAATTTTAATTGTGTACGTGCGCGGTCCAGATTTTGTCCTGGACGACTGGTTTGGTAGTAGACATCGCCATTGATGTAGTCCGTCAAGAAACGAATCCCTTGTTCTAGCGTGATTACACGTGCCCCCCAAGGTAAGTATTCGAGTTCAGCTTCGGTTAAGATTCCGCTTGTTCCTTCGATAAAGCCTTTCACATATGTTTCGTATAAGTCGAAATCAAAGTTCACTTTTGATAAATCCGGTTCGTCCTCGGCACAATCGTTCGCTCCAAAACGAATAGAATCGCCAAAATCAAATAATACTAACCCTGGCATTACGGTGTCTAAATCCACAATACATAGTGGCTCTTTCGTTTGGCTATCGAACATAATATTATTTAATTTTGTATCATTATGCGTTACACGAAGTGGTAATACGCCTTCATCTAACAAATCATATAGTAAGAAGCAATCAGCCTTACGACTTTGGATAAAGTCGATCTCTGCTTGAACCTCTTTTACTCTTCCTACACGATCTTCTCGGATTGCTTCTTCTAATTGGCGATAACGATTTCGAGTATCGTGGAATTGTGGAATCACTTCTACTAACTGGCTTGCATCGAAGTCATTTAAATCATAAGCAAATCGTCCAAATGCTTTTGCAGTAATATAAAATTGTTGCGGATTTTCTACTTTATCTAATGAATAACTGTTTTCCACTGAATCATAAATTCGCCAGTAAGATCCATTATCCAAGTTTGCCGTTAAATGTCCATCTTTAGTGCGAATTACACGTAGCGTTTCACGAGAAGCGTCGCGTCCTTCTGCTTCATATTTTTCACGCAGATAGCTTGTTACTTTCTCGATATTTTCCATTAATCCACGTACATTTGGAAAAATATGATGATTAATCGCTTGCAATACATATTGCTTTTCTTTATTTTCTTGTGTATGAGTGATTTGATAAGTTTTGTTAATTAATCCATTTCCTAAAGGCTGAATATCAACTAGTTCCCCTGGTAGTTCATAATATTCATACGCCACTTTGGCATCCTTTAATGGATTTTCTACTACTGTCATTCCTTTTTCTCCTTTAGCAATTTACAAATAATACATTCCCATTGTACCGCTTCCAAGACTAAAAAGGAAGATATAACGCGAAAAAACTTCGTTGATTGAAATGCATTTCCAGTTCAAATGTATGTAGGGGGGATTAAACTTGTTTATCCCCTGGAATGTTCATTTAAAAAGGAGAAAGACCAAGTGCGTTTAAACTCCCCTGGCCTTACTCCCAAAAGAAACCTGTTAACTTAGATTTCTTTTTCTATAAATTGGTCAATGATTAATGACTAACTTCTTTCCCAGCAATACGTCCAAAAGTGATAATATCCGTAATCGCATTTCCTCCAAGACGGTTCTTCCCTTGGATAACCCCTGTTAATTCACCAGCAGCATATAGCCCTGGGATTGCTTCGCCTTTATCATTCAAAACTTCTGCTTTTTCATTAATCACTAATCCGCCCATTGTATGGTGAACAGAAGGAACGGCTTTTTGAATGTAGTAAGGACCTTCTTCAAGAGATACTAAACCACCACGGTGATGGAAATCTTTGTCATCTTTATTTTTCGCATATTCATTTACTTTTGCGATGGTTTCTTTCAAGTTATTGATATCGATATCGAAGAATTTCGCAGCTTCTTCAATCGTATCAGCTTTCACTAACAAACCTTCACGAATCAACTCATCGTACTCTGCTTTATGCGCTTCTTTTGTTTTCGAAATCGCATCAATCTTATCGTTCCAGATTTGGTAAGTGTATCCACCTGTTTGCGCTAAAATCGCCTTCGAAATAACGTCACGACGGTCTAATTCTTCTACAAATCGTTTCCCTTCTTGGTTCACAAGTATCGCTCCGTCAAAACGTGTATCTGCCAAAAGGGAAATCATACCTGTCTTCGGATTTGCGATTGGGTATGTTTGGATATATTCCATGTTTTTTAATGCTGCTCCTGCTTTTTGAGCCATTACAATCCCATCCCCAGTAGTACCGACAGTATCTGTTGATTTATAGCGTTCGTCATATTCCTTATTGTATTGTTTACGCATTTCGATATTTGATCCGAACCCACCTGTTGTTAATACCACTCCATTAGTTGCAAGGAATGTCACTTCTTTTTTAGTCTTGTCAGTTGCTTTTATACCTGTCACACGACCGTTGGCATCCTGAATTAGTTCTTCTGCTTTTACGTTCAAGAAGATTTTAACGCCAAGTTCTTCAGCTTTTGCTTTTAATTTAGACACTAATTCCGCACCAGTATGTCCCTTAGGAATCAATGCACGTTTAAATGAATGTCCACCGAATTGGAATAATTGGTCTGATAAGAACTCAACATGAACATCATCTCTTAACCATTCTGCTGATTCCAATGCTTTTTCTGCCATTAAATGAACGAGTTTAGGGTCCCCAATATTATCTCCACCCTTCATCGTATCATTATAGTATGCTTCTACAGAGTCTCCAGTAATCCCAAGATTCTTTTGTACCCAGTTACCAGGTGCATTCATTTCTCCACCAGAGATCAGAGTATTACCGCCGACCGTTGGCATTTTTTCAACAATTGCTACCGATTTTCCTGCTTTTGCGGCTTCTATAGCAGCACTTAAACCTGCACCACCTGAACCGACGATCACTACATCAAATGTTTGCTCAGTTGGAAGTTCACTTTTCTTCGTTTTTGTTTGTTTTGAAGCTACAAGTTTAATCCCTGATTTCGTAATAGCATCTTTGACTGCTGCCAAATACCCTTCGCTTGTTGCACTCGCTCCTGATACGACATCTACATCAGCAGAGTTTTGAGCGATAATGGCTTCCTTTAGATCTTCATAAACAGGTTCAGATAAGCCTTTGTTTTCACCTTGTTCTATAACCTCAATATTGGTTATTTTTGCGTCTGTAATCGTCACAGCAACTTTAATCTCGCCGTGCTTACCAGTTCCCACCCCTTCAAATTTTCCACTTTGCTTGGCTGTTGAACAACCGAATAAAAGTAGAATCGACAATATACTTAGTAAAAGAACGTTTAAACTTTTTTTCATTTTCCTCACCTTTTCTATTTTGTTATTCCTTTTACAATAATTATTGTAACGCTTTCAGAAATCTTAATAAATACTAAATGAAATATTTCACATAAAAATAATATTTTTCGTCATAAATATTCAGAAACAGAAATGACAAAAACACCTTCAGTAATCATCATGATACTGAAGGTGTTTTTTGTTTCGATTATTTCATTTCTTTTGAGCTTTCCATAATCGCATCAATTAAGCCATATTCTAAAGCTTCTTGTGCAGTCATGTAGTTATCACGATCTGTATCTTTTTCGATACGTGATAATTTTTGGCCTGTTTGTTTTGCCAAGATTTTATTTAAACGTTCACGTGTTTTTAGGATTTGACGCGCTGCGATTTCGATTTCTGTCGCTTGTCCTTGCGCTCCTCCTAAAGGTTGGTGGATTAAGATTTCAGCGTTTGGTAATGCGAAACGTTTGCCTTTAGCCCCAGCTGTTAATAGGAATGAACCCATTGACGCTGCCAGCCCCATCGCGATGGTTTGAACGTCTGCTTTAATGAAGTTCATTGTATCGTAGATGGCTAAACCAGCTGTTACGCTTCCCCCTGGAGAGTTGATATACATATAAATATCTTTCTCAGGATCTTGTGCATCTAAGAAAAGTAATTGCGCGATAATCGCATTCGCCATGTCATCTTGAATGGGTCCGCTCACCATGATAATACGGTCTTTTAATAAGCGTGAATAAATGTCATAAGCACGTTCTCCACGTGAAGACTGTTCAATAACTGTTGGAATTAAATTCATACTACTTCCTCCAAATCTAATATTTGTTTAAGTCTACTGCTATAGTCAATAAAGGTCAATTTATATGCTTGCTAATTAATAAATCTAAAAATCTTATCCCAAATTTCTTTAGAAAAAATATCGAGCGGATTTTTACCTTCGCCAAGAACTGCATATCCAATCATTAAACCAAGAGCAAACAAGATGATGGCAATGACAAGGAAAACTAAAATACGCAATAAAGCAGTAAATAGTAAATGTCGACTATTCTTTAATTGTTCTTTCATGATTCTTCTGTCCTTTCATCATCAATCATATGTGCGGTTGGATTCATTACCACTTTCTTCGCACTAAAAATTCTACGGATTGCAGCAAAAATGCCTCTTTCAGATTTAATTCGATTTAATAAAATTCCTGTTCCAATTGCTACGCTTTGAAGTGGATTTTCTGCAATCATCACTGGAACTTGAAGTTTTTCAGAGAGCATGCGATCAATCCCATTAATCAAGGCGCCTCCACCGGTAACCATCACACCACGTTCGATAATATCTCCAGCTAATTCTGGAGGAGTTGACTCTAGAACAAGTCTAGCTTCTTCTCCAATGGTATCTAACATTTCTTTTAAGCAATGATAGATTTCATTCGTATAGATTGTCACTGTCTTTGGAAGCCCTGTCGTCATATCTCTTCCTTTGACAATCATATCAGATTCATTTTCAACTTCCACTGCACTTCCAAGCGACATCTTAATCGCCTCTGCAGTTCGTTCTCCAATGATTAATTGATACTTGTCTTTAATATATTCTGAAATCGCAAAGTCCATATTGTCCCCAGCTAATTTAATCGAGCGACTTGTCACTGTTGAGCCCATCGATAAAACGGCAATATCACTCGTTCCTCCACCAATATCAATCACCATATTTCCAATTGGAGAAAAGATATCCAACCCTACTCCTACAGCAGCCACTTTTGGTTCTTCTTCTAAATAGATATTTCTTCCACCACATTTAATCGCTGCTTGAATAATCGCTTTTTGCTCTACAGTCGTAATATTCGTTGGCGTGCAAATTAAAATATCGGGTTTTGAAAACCAGCTATTTAAATTTAATTTTTGCATGAATAATTCTAATAATTGTTCAGTAACCGCAATATCCGCTATTACTCCACCTTTTAATGGATGATGAACATTGATTTCTTTTGGAGTACGTCCTACCATTTGATATGCTCGTTCTCCAACTGCAATCACTTCTCCAGTACGCTCATCTAAAGCTACTAACGAAGGTTCATTTAATATAATCCCGCGATCTTTTAGAAAGACTAAAATATTCGCAGTTCCTAAGTCAATACCAATGTCTCGAAGCATGAAAGTCTCCTCTCTTATAAATATTTCTTTGTTTTAAATCCATTTTTAAACAGTACAAGGACATAGGAGCCTACTAAAAATGCGGCTGCTAATCCTAAACTATACTGAATAACACCTAAAATTCCATATTTATCAACATTCAAAAAGAAATAAGGGAACGGTCCATCGGGGTTATTTCCAATGGGGATTCGTGTAATTAACGCAATCGCAACAGAAATAATTGCATACGCCAATGGTAAAATCGTCCATACAAACGGATCCCACCACTTATAACAATGCCCTTTATCAAATAGTGCCCAATCTAACAATGCTCCATAAGGAACAATATAATGCACTAGAAAATTTTCTATCGTCCAAAATTCTTCGGGTGTTTTTAAAGGAGCTAGCATGAAATGATACACCAGTCCAGTTAGAAGAATCGCAACGGTCATTCCACCTTTTAAACGAATATCCCACTGACTCCAATGGCCTTTCTTACGGTATTTTAGCAGTAAGTAAATGAGAAAAATAACTACTAGTAAATTAGATTGATTGGTGTAATAGCGAATAGAATGCCATCCGTGGAGAAACATCTCCATTAAGAATCCCACTAAAGCACATATAGCAATGACTCCTTTAGAAATTAAACTTAGTTTCAAAAATACTTCTTTGTTCATTCCATTCCTCTTTCTAAAGACACTAATTCTCCTTATTATAGCATAAATGCTACAACAGTCGGTATTAATAGCCTAAACAAAAAAGGGCCGGCGCTCGCCAACCCTTATTGGTAAAATAGATTAACTTCTTCGATGATTGATTAAATCATGCGGACTCACTACTGGAGTCGCATTCACCCACCGTGCAAAATTACGAAGTGGAATATACAGAATATAATAAATCACGATATTGAGCATAAGCGTCGCCCCTAATCGTTCCACTAAAAACTCGTTCCATCCCATGCTGACAACGCCTCTTAACGCATATACGAAGTATACAGAAACTTCTGTCAAACTTAAGAAGAACACTAATGCTAATCCTAACGTAAATGGATTTTGCAAAATATTTGTACGTACTAAACGAATCACTCGCACAATCACTGCAAATATTCCCATATAGATTCCTAAAATTCCTGCATAATAACTATCTACCAAAAATCCTGCAATCACTGAAAACCAAAACATCGCCTTATGGTCAATCATAAAATTCAGCAATACAACTGCAATGACAATAATTCTTGGCGTTAAACTATAGCCAGAACGCAAAAATAAAGTAGAAAAATGATTCGTCAATACACCGTCCACTAGGAAAGCCAGAATGAAGACAAACAATACCCAATAAACTCTTCTGGAGTTACGCATTATTGCCCCTCACTTTCGCTTGTACGAATGACTACTGTTACATAACGAACATCATTCGTATCTGCCGCTGGACGAATTTTCACTTCTTTATACAAGCCAAAACGGTCCATCGCCACTTCTTCAACCGTTCCGATATATAGCGAGTTTGGAGAAATGCCCCCAAGACCACTCGTCACAACCTTATCCCCTACTTTAATATCCTGAGTAGCTTGAATTTGGCTCATAACAAGCATATTTGTCTTTTCGTCATATCCGGTAATGGTCCCGTAGATTGGTTCTTTCTCATTTTGAATCATCGCCGCAACACGAACTAAAGTATTATCAGCATTCGATAACAAGGCAATACGTGCGCTTGTAGGATTCACATCTAAAACTTTTCCTACTAAACCATTATCACTCATTACCGACATTTGAGGTTGGATTCCATCATTTGATCCTTTATTAATCGTAATCACATCACGCCAAGTATCCGGATTACGCGCAATGACCGTAGCATTCACTAATGTATAATCATTCAGCGTATCTTGTAACTTCAGCGTTTCTTTCATTTTTTGGTTATCACGTTTTAACTCATTCAATTGAACCTCTAATTCATGAATGGTATCGATTTTTTGTTTTAAGGATTGATTCTCTTGATACGTATTTGATAAATCACCCACACTATCAATAAAATCATTAATACTATTTGCTGGATAAGAGACTAATCTTCCAAGAATATTGGTTACATCATTAACACCTTGAGTCACGATATTACTTCCGTAAGTAACGGAATACATGATTAATGCTAATGCAACAATGATTCCGATTACCCAACCAATTAGTTTCTTATTTGAAAAAATTGGATTCACATCATCACTCCTCTATTAAATTTTTCAACGGACTCTATTTTTTCATTAATGATGGGTTCGCTAGAATAGCTCCTGTTCCTAATGCCACACAATCTAGTGGGTCATTGGCAACAAACGCTGGCACTTGCGTTTCCTTCGAAATCATCTCTGCAAGATGACGAAGCATCGCTCCACCACCTGTCAGAACGATTCCATGATCAATAACGTCCGCAGAAATTTCTGGCGGTGTTTGTTCTAACACATCTTTAACGGCATCTAAAATTTGATGAATAATCTCACTCATCGCAATTGCAATTTCTTTAGCGGGAACTTCTACTACTCGTGGAAGACCTGTTACCATATCACGTCCACGAACTTGCATACTTCCTTGCGCTTTTTCGACAGAAGCTGACCCTAATTGAATCTTAAGTTCCTCTGCTGTACGCTCACCAATCAGTAGATTATACGTTTTACGAACGTGCTGGACAATAGCTTCATTGAGCTCATCTCCACCTACACGAATTGAACGACTATTCACGATTCCTCCTAAAGAAATCGTTGCTACGTCCGTTGTTCCTCCACCAATATCTACAATCATGCTTCCTGTTGGGTCTGTAATTGGTAAGCCCGCTCCTACTGCTGCTGCAAAAGGTTCTTCCACAACATAGGCTTCCTTCGCTCCAGCATATTTAGTAGCATCTAAAACGGCTCTTTTTTCAACGTCTGTGATTCCGCTTGGTACACAAATAATGACCACTGGTTTAAAAAATGAGCGGCCAACAATCGATTGGATGAAATATTTTAACATAGCAGTTGTCGTATTATAGTCTGCGATTACGCCATCTTTCATTGGGCGTAATGCTACGATATTTTCAGGCGTTCTCCCAATCATTTCGAAAGCCGATTTCCCTACTGCGATAATTTCTTCTGTAACGATATTTTTTGCAACAACGGAAGGTTCACGTGTGACAATTCCTTCATCTTCAAGATAAACAATCGTGTTAGCTGTTCCTAAGTCAATTCCGATATTTTGTGCTTTAAAATTAAATGCAACCACACTACTTCCTCCTTCAGTAATTCTTCTACAGACCAGGCTGTAAGAATTCTATTCTAGTATATCAGAATTTGGCACTTTATTCTTGTTTTTTATAGCTTTTTAGAAAACTTTTTTATTTTGAAATATTAAAGCGGTTTCTGTAATCTGTTGGTGATTTTACATCCGAAGATTCCCAAAATTTAAATACATTTTACGAAATAAAAAAGGAACCAAACAACATAAAGTTGCTTGATTCCTTTGTCTTTTTCCACTCGTCTGGCAAGGCGAGCAATTAATTTAGTAAATCAATCTTTTCAGATAATGAACTAGTTAAATCTCTTTTTGCCATTTGAAGCTACCATGACAACACCTAAACCTAATAATGCCAATCCAGCTAATAGTGTTCCTTGTTCAGAAACGCTACCAGTATTTGGTAAGTTTGGTTCATTTGGTTTTTCAGGTTCTGTTTGGTCTGTGATGACTAATTTGCCATCTTTGTACTCTACAGAATTTCCGTTAGCATTTAACACTTCAATCGTTCCATCAAAGTTCACTTTGAAAGTGATATCTGTTACTGCTAAGTAGCCTGTTGGTGCTGCTTCTTCATGGAATGTATATGTTCCAGGTGCTAAGTTTAACTCTTTAGACTTATCTGCTTCTGAAGTCCAGCTTGCTACTGGTGTTCCTTCTGCTTTGTCACCTTTGAAGATCTTGATTTTAGCTCCCTCAATTTCTTTTCCAGCAATATTTACTTTACTGAACGTTACTTTACGAGGTAAATCATCATCTTTATCGGTCACTGTCACTGTTGAACCATTTGTTTCAACTTTGTTTTCTTCACCTTTAGAGTCTTTTTCACCAACATTTGTTACCGTTACAGTTCCATCATATTTCACTTTGAAAGTGATATCTGTCACCTTAAGGTATCCTGTTGGCGCTGCTTCTTCATGGAATGTATATGTTCCTGGCATTAAATCTAATTCCTTAGATTTTCCTGCTTCTGATGTCCAGCTTTCTACTGGAGTTCCTTCTGCTTTGTCACCTTTGAAGATCTTAATTTTAGCGTCTGCGATTTCTGTTCCGCCTAAGTTTACTTTACTGAATGTAATCTTACGTGGAAGGTCATCATCTTTGTCAGTCACTTTAAGTGTTGAGCCGTTGGCTACTACTTTATTATCTTCACCTTTAGAATCTTTCTCGCCGACTTTCGTTACCGTCACTGTTCCATCGCTGTTAACTGTGAAAGTAATATCTGTTACTTTAAGATATCCTGTTGGCGCTGCTTCTTCGTGGAATGTGTATGTTCCAGGCTCTAAATCTAATTCCTTAGATTTTCCTGCTTCTGATGTCCAGCTTTGTACTGGATTGCCTTCTGCAGTTTCACCTTTGAAGATTTTGATTTTAGCATCCGCAATTTCAGTTCCGCCTAAGTTTACTTTACTGAAAGTAATTTTCTTCGTACTTGGAGGAGTCTTTCTATTTTGGACTTCGCGCGTTACAGCTTTATCCGTTCCAAAATCAGTTGGATTAATTTTAATCTCCGTAGTTAACTTATCATACCCTTCAGGAGCTTCAATCTCACGAATCGTATAATTGTCACGTAATAATTGATTTACACTAGCATTTCCATCTGCTCCTGTAGTAAGTGTTCCAACAACAGCTTGGTTTCGGTCACGAACTACTTCGAATTTAGCACCTTGTAAAGGTTGGCCAGCTTCATCTACTTTATGAATGTTAATCGTGAAGACATACCCTTCTGCAACCCCTCCTGCAATTTGATAGGCACGAGAACTTGTAGATTGTTCAGTTTGTCCGCCATTATAAATCATATTTGCAGTATTCGTAATAATTTCTCTATCGACTAAATCATAGTTGGCCTTTGCTTGATACTCAATCATATACCCAAAACCATTAGTATCTCCTAACGGAAGAGTAAATCCGTCTCCGGTTGCATTTGGCACCAATTTAGGTTTCAACGTACTAGTCATATCACGAAGATTTTGGTAGGTCCAATCTCCATTATTCCACACCCAATCTACTTTATAGATTTTGAATGTATCCGGTAAAAATGAAATGTTTGGAGAAGTGAATTTATCCGTAATTGTTACGTTACTATAGTTATCCATATTACGGTTAACCGTAATATTGTAACGAATTACATTATCTGGATCTCCTGCCTGTTGAAATGAACTCTTTTCAATTTTTGAGTCATATTTTTTTGGAGGCCCATTATAGCGAACCGTTCCTCCAACTAGAAGTTTGCTTCCCACTCTGACATTAACGTCAATGTTTTTTTCTTGACTCACTACACTGTGATCAACACGTACGTAAACAAAAAACTCTCCACGAACACCAGACTTGTTCTCAACATAGTTAGTGTACCGTATAGTAATTGTTTTGTTAGCCGCATCTAATTGTCCTGTAGCTACAAGGTTACCAGACCCGTCACGAAGTTCAATATTTGACGAATTCGAAAACGCAATCTCAGATGGTAAACTTAGAGTTGTCGTATCTCCTTCATGCACTTTGTTATCTGGCAGTTGAAAAGTCGCAGTAAGACGAAAATCTTGCCAAATATCTAACCCTTGAGTCAAATCTCCACCAGAGCTGTTTTTCACACCTACGCTAGTGATGACATCATTATACTCTGTGGCGTGCACTTTAGTAAGAGCAACGAAGGGCTGGATAAAGATCCCTAAACAAAGAACAATGATTTGAAACAAAGATCGTAATTTCTTATTCATACATTCTTCCTTCCTTTCTAAATATTCAATTGTAAATGTACAATGTAATTTTATGCTAGTTTATTCCCAAATTCTTTACTATCCATTTTTTAGTGAATTTCGTAGCATTCTTTACTATTAAAATTTATCATAAATTTGATAAATTTTCTATAAAAACCAATTGAATTTTCACATAATTTTTTAGGTATTATTTGGTTTTTTTCTGAAAACTTGATATACCTCCAAAAGAAAGCGCAATTCAAAGAACTTGGGAATAATTCCCGTTTTTCTTCAATCATAAGTATTACCACTGTCATTTTTTGACCCAAAAATTTTCTCCCTAAACAAGTCATTCTAACTTTTTAATCAATCAAATTTATCGTTTGAAAAAAGTATTAGGCAAAATAAAAAAACCACCGGAAAACCGGTGGTATCATCGTTTAAACTTAAATTATAGTTTAACTACGTTAGCTGCTTGTGGTCCACGAGCGCCTTCTTCAACATCGAATTGAACTGCTTGTCCTTCTTCTAATGTTTTGAATCCTTCAGATTGGATTGCTGAGAAGTGTACGAATACATCGTTTCCACCTTCACGTTCGATAAACCCAAAACCTTTTTCTGAGTTAAACCATTTTACTGTACCTTGTTCCATGAACATTTCCTCCTTGTGCCATAGCACTTGTTATTCATATTCTTGCTAATGGTTCGAAAGGAGTAAATCTTTACACTATTTCTATACCTAACAAAAACACAAGTTCAGTATACCATCTAAGAAACCTTTTTACAAGAGTATTTCCGAATTCGGATAGAAATTTTATGAACAATTGAAGTTTTATGCGTTTTTTCCGAATGCTTTCCTTATTTTTCACGTTTATTTTTCGTGAAATCTGAAATTCTTCATTTTCTTCAATTTTCATCTTTTCAAGAAAAATGAAATAATCATTTTATTTTTACAATACTCCGATTTCTTTCAAAGAAATAAAATGCTCTCCCCCCACAATAAAATGATCTAGAAGTTCAATCCCCATTAATTCCCCACAATCCATCAGTCTTTTGGTAAAATCAATATCTGCTTGAGACGGTTCAGGATTCCCACTCGGATGATTATGTCCAATGATGACACGTGCTGCCGAATATCTCACTGCTTCCCGAAAGATTTCTCTTGGATGAGCAACCGCACTATTTAATCCGCCGATGAAAATCATTTTCTTTTTTATTACTTCATTCTTAGTATTCAAATAGAGCGCTACAAGATGTTCTTGATAGGCATCTTTTAACTCTTCTACAATCCACTGCCCCGCCATTTTAGAAGACGTGATTTTTCCTAGTTTCATCTGAGAAGCTTTGTTTAGTCTGGCTCCTAGTTCAATGGCCGCCTTTAGTTCAATGGCCTTTGTTCGTCCAATCCCATTAATGTGCATGAGTTCGTCCAGACTTGCCATCTTTAACGAATGCAAATCTTCAAAAGTATTCAAAACCACAATGGATAATTGTAATACATTCAAATCTTTAGAACCTGTCCTTAGTAAAATAGCTAATAATTCATGGGTTTCAAGCACTTTAGCGCCATACCGTTCGAGGCGTTCTCGTGGCATGGCGCTTAAAGGTACTTCTAATAATTTCGATTCAATCATTGTGACACTTCCTCTTTATTTTCTCTACAAAGAGTTACGATGTCTACTCTTCTTTAGGCTTGCGGTTGTTCCACCAATGACGAACTTCAGCGATAAAATAGAGAGAGCCCGTCACCCATAATTCGCTCTTATCATCTATCGAGCAGGCAAACCGTTCGATAACTTCTTCAAAGCTTTCTTCAAAGGAAATCTTGGGAGAATCTAAGTACGCTTCCACGTCACTTCTAGCTATCGACAGGCCTCTTGAAGGATGGAAACTCGTTAAGATGATGTTCACATCTGGAAGAGCTTCTTGTAATCTTGCAAGCATTTGTTGACTATCCTTTCGAGTAAGCGCACTAAATAAGAGTGTCTGTTTCTTGCCAAAGAGTTCCGTCATATTTTGTATGAGTCGCTCGATGGCAGGCAAATTATGAGCACCATCAATGATAATAAGTGGCGTGTCTTGCAACACTTCCATGCGTCCTGGCCAAGAAACGACAGGGAGGGCTGACTCAACTAATTTAGTCTGCATACTTCTTCCCGTTTCTTCCATCCATGCTCGGAACGCTCGAATTGCCACGGTCGCATTCTCCTTTTGGAAGGCTCCTTTGAGGGCTAACTGTTCCAGCGGAATCGTTAACGCTCCATCTTGATACGAATCTTCTACCAGCGAAAATGACTCCCCAAAAACCTGCACCATTGCGCCTTTCTCACTAGCGACTCCACTAATTACATCCATACATTCACGCGTGACTGGTCCAACAACCACTTGTTGCCCAGCCTTAATAATCCCTGCTTTTTGCGCAGTGATTTCTTTCAACGTACTTCCGAGTAAGTCTTGATGGTCCAACCCAATCGTCGTAATGACACTGACGAGTGGATGGCTAACATTCGTATTATCGAGAAGACCTCCAATCCCGACCTCAATAATCGCAAGGTCGACGGCTGCTTGTTGAAAGACGACAAACATCATCGCCGTTAAAATCTCGAAATAGTTAAAGGCTCCCCACTCTTCGAATAAGAGGCGCTCCACCTCTCTTACCACCGATGCTGCTTGCCAGAACGACTCCTCACGTAGAGGCACTCCGTCTAGCTGAATCCGTTCCCTAATACTGTCCATATGTGGTGAAGTGAATGTCCCTACTCGCAATCCATGCGCTTTTGCAAAGACCGTCACCATCGCTGCAGTGGACCCTTTTCCATTCGTCCCAGCAATATGAATACTCTTTAATTCTCGTTCCGGATTTCCAAGCGCCTCTAGAATTGCCTCCATGCGGTACAATCCATGTTTACGCGGAATACTCTCGCTCTTTTTTAACCACTCTTGAATCATTCACTCACCTCCTATTTTACTCATTTATCATAACAGAAAACGACTCTCCGTGACATACAAAAGAGAGCGCATGACACTTCATACGCTCTCCCCACCGTTACAACGGATTAAATTTTCTTCAATGTTGCGATACGTTCTAACACTGCTTCACGTTGTGCTTGATAATCCGCACCCTTTGCACGTTCAGCTTCAACAACTGTTGCAGGAGCTTTTGCCACAAATTTCTCGTTCGATAATTTCTTCTCGACACGATCCACTTCTTGTTGCAATTTCTCTGCTTCTTTTTCAAGACGAGCGATTTCGTCTTCGATGTTGATTAATCCTGCTAATGGTAAGTAAATTTCAGCACCTGTGATCACTGAAGTTACCGCATCAGATGGCGCTTCAACGTCTTCACCATACACGAATTCTTCTGGATTTGAGAAGCGTGCAATGTAAGATTCGTTTTCTTTCAAGACAGCGTAGTGCGCTGCATCGCTTACTTTCGCAATGATGTTAATTGGTTTTGATAATGGTGTGTTCATTTCGTTACGAACCGTACGTACTGAACGGATGAAGTCCATTAAGAATTCCATTTCTTCAGCTGCTTTTTCATCCATTTGTTCTGGGTGAACCGTTGGATAAGTTGCGACCACTAATGATTCCCCAACGTGAGGAACAGATTGCCAGATTTCTTCTGTCACGAAAGGCATGATTGGATGTAATAGACGTAATGTGTTGTCTAATACATATACAAGAATGCTACGTGTTGTTAATTTGGCAGCTTCGTCGTCCCCTGCTAATGTTTCTTTCGACATTTCGATATACCAGTCACAGAAATCATCCCAGATGAAGCGGTACAATAGACGTCCTGCTTCACCGAATTCGAATTTCTCAAAGAGTTCTGTTACTTTGCCAATCGTTTGATTTAAGCGTGTTAAAATCCATTTATCTGCAAGAGTCTTCTCACCAGAGATATCCACTTGGTCCGCTGTTAAATCGCCCACGTTCATTAATGCGTAACGGCTTGCGTTCCAAATCTTATTGATGAAGTTCCATGCAGCATCCATCTTATCTGTTGAGTAACGAACGTCTTGCCCTGGAGCAGAACCGTTTGCTAAGAACCAACGAAGCGCATCGGCACCATATTGCTCGATGACTTCCATTGGGTCAACCCCGTTTCCAAGAGACTTACTCATCTTACGTCCTTGGCTGTCACGAATTAATCCGTGAATTAGAACATTCTTGAATGGACGTTTTCCTGTAAATTCTAACCCTTGGAACATCATACGGCTTACCCAGAAAGTAAGGATGTCGTATCCTGTTACAAGTGTATTTGTTGGATAGTAACGTTTGTAGTCGGCTGCATCTTCGTCCGGCCAACCCATTGTTGAAAATGGCCATAACGCAGATGAGAACCAAGTATCTAATACGTCTGGATCTTGTGTCCAGTTTTCGCTGTCGCTTGGAGTTTCCATGCCTACGAATACTTCGCCTGTTTCTTTATGATACCAAGCTGGAATTTGATGTCCCCACCATAATTGACGTGAAATTACCCAGTCGTGAATGTTTTCCATCCAACGTAAGTACGCATCATTGAAACGTGGTGGATAGAAGTTTACTGTATTGTCCCCTTCTTCACGTTGCGCATTGATGGCTTGCTCTGCCAAAGGTCCCATTTTTACGAACCATTGTTTTGAAAGACGTGGTTCAACAACGACATCTGTACGTTCTGAGTGACCAACGCTGTGTAAATGTTTTTCGATTTTCACAAGAAGGCCAGCTTCTTCCAAATCTTTCACGATAGCTTTACGCGCCGCAAAACGGTCCATACCTTCGTATTTACCCGCTAACTCGTTCATCGTCGCATCATCGTTCATCACGTTAATACGAGGTAAGTTATGACGGTTCCCTACTTCAAAGTCGTTCGGGTCGTGCGCTGGAGTGATTTTTACAACCCCTGTTCCGAAATCTTGCTCAACGTATTCGTCAGCGATAATTGGAATTTCACGGTTCATTAACGGCAAGATAACTGTTTTCCCGATAAGCGCTTGGTAACGTTCATCGTCTGGGTGAACCGCAACCGCTGTATCTCCAAGAAGTGTTTCTGGACGAGTCGTTGCGATTTCTAAGAATCCACTTCCGTCTGCTAGAGGGTAGTTCATATGATAGAACGCACCTTCTACGTCTTTATGGATTACTTCGATATCAGATAATGACGTTTTTGCTTTAGGGTCCCAGTTGATGATGTATTCACCACGGTAGATTAAGCCTTTTTCGTATAAAGTTACGAAGACTTTCTTAACGGCGTCAGATAACCCTTTATCTAATGTGAAACGTTCTCTGCGGTAGTCTACAGAAATCCCCATTTTTGCCCATTGTTCACGGATATGGCTGGCATATTCTTCCTTCCATTCCCATGTTTGTTCAAGGAACTTCTCACGGCCAAGGTCATAACGAGATAAGCCTTCTCCGCGTAATTTTTCTTCTACTTTTGCTTGAGTTGCAATCCCCGCATGGTCCATCCCTGGTAACCATAAAGTGTCGAACCCTTGCATGCGTTTTTGACGGATAATCATGTCTTGTAACGTTACGTCCCAAGCATGTCCTAAGTGTAATTTTCCTGTTACGTTTGGTGGCGGGATAACGATTGAATAAGGTTCAGCGTTTGGATCTTCGTTTGGATGGAAGACGCCGGAATCAACCCACCATTGATATTTACCAGCTTCAACTTCTTGTGGTTGAAACTTAGATGACATTTCTTTAGCCATTGATTTTCCTCCTTGTATCTTGTTTGTGTCCAATAAAAAAATCCTATGAAGACACTCTCCATAGGACGATTAAATTCGTGGTACCACCTAATATTCGCGTAATCATTCATTACGCCTCGATGTTGGTAACGAAGTGTCGTCTCCGTACTCTATTACTTCTTTTCGTAGAGTAAGCTCACAAGCTACCTTCAAATGAATTTGCTAGGAAGTTGCACCAAGTCTTCCCTCTCTCGTAAACAAAGTCATTTTACTCCTCTTGTTCATCGCTCTAATATACAAAGTATTCTACCATTATGGCGATGTGCTTGCAACAATATCGCGCTCGTCTTACGACCTCACATTCCCGCTAGACACGCCTTGATCTGCATCTTCTGGAATCCACCAATCCAAAAAATCTTTGATGGACCAATCCCAGAAATCCCATTCGTGTCCTCCACTTTTTTCTTTATAGATGACAGGGACACCTTTTTCAAATAGAAATCGACTGAATTCACGACTTTTATCCAGAAGCCAATCCTCGGTTCCACAAGTCATAAATATTTTTAAGTCGGAAGGATTCTCGACTTTTTCTATCGCTTTAAACAACTGATTTCCGTGCGAATCATAATAGTCTTGGTCTTTGAAAATCGATTTAGCGTATCGAGTTGTTAAGAAAAATGGAGAACCACTATCCTCTTCGAAAGGTAATGCATTTTTATAAATGGCGCCCGAAAACGAAGCTATCACGCTAAAGGTGTCGGGATATTTGATGCCGTTTCGAAGTGCCCCGTATCCACCCATCGAAAGCCCGGCAATGCCTAAGTCTTCCCGTTTTCTAGAAATAGGAAACATGCGACGTGAGATTTCTGGAAGCTCCACCCCGATGAATTCTCCATAGTTTGTATAGTTCCACGGTTGGTCTACGTAGAAATGATTTTCCCCCGAAGGCATAATCAAGACGAGATTTTTCTCTTTTGCGTATCGAAGAATTCGCGTCTGGTTGACCCAGTCCTGTTCGCTGCCTAATACTCCGTGCAGTAACATCAACGCTTTGTACGGCTCTTCGGAAAGATACTGATTATTAAAATCCACCGAATCGCTAGGTAAGTAGACTGACAAGGGGATTGTTCTCATTAATGTTTTTGAAAAGAATGAAACGTGTAAAAGTGCCATAGGACACCTCCGTTAAATGATTATTTTTTTAAATATCGATTCACTACTGGCACTAACCCAAAGATAAACGACAATTGAACGACGGATTTTTGCCAAGGCTCCCATTGCTCAAATCCAAAAAAATGATTCATGATGAGGAAAAAGGCAGTAGCAGCTACCATCCCAATAAAGACGACAACTAATCCGTGATTGAGCCTTTTGAACTTATCTGGATTATCCCGATTTACCCAAGTATAAAAGGCAAGCCTACTAACCATCACACTCAAAAAAAACAGTGCGATATCTCGACGAAATACTAGCTGATAGATTGCATTTGCGCAACTAGTGACCCCAAACGCAATGGTGACAATTTCTCTAACTTTTTGACTCATTTCCAACAGCCCCTCTCCCTAAAAACGGATTCCTGAATTTATCTTTATTATACTGCTCCACCAGCGTTTTTACTATACTTGCTCGTAAAAAAGAACCCAGCATCACTGCTAGGTTCGGCTGGTTTAATTAATTTTTGTGGCACATAACGGATTACTGTTTCAAGAACTTATCTAACTCTTCATAAGTAAAACCACCACCAAATTCATATTTCCCGTCTTTTTTTATAATAGTGAATTTCATTCTCAAGTTTTCATTCCCGTTAATCAAAAGCTCAGAATTAAGGCCCCTATCCTCTACAGATGGCATTTTATCCACATTAACCTTGTAAGAACGAATTTTCCCCTTCTCAGTAAATGCCTCTGGATCCAGCTTTAGAAGCTCCTCTTTTATCAAAGCTACTATTTCTGGCCTCTTCATTTCTTCGTCTCTAAGATAATCATCCGCCTCTCTAGAAATAGAATAGCTGTTAATTTGATAATTTTACGATTCCTTATTCTTGTCCTCAAACCTCCCAGTACTCTCTTTATTACTGATGAGTAAACCTATTCTTAAATCGGGATTCCCATTTATCGATATTTCAGCTTCAATTCCAAACCCCCATGAATTCAGTTGGGTTTTATCATAATCAATTTCATATGATTTGATGATATTGTTTTCGCTAACACCTCTATCACTAGTATCTTGATTTCTAATCTTTTTATCACTAACAACTATTCCATTAGGTTCTCTGATAATATTATTCTCTATACTTCTTAGGGCTTTTTCAATGACTGCAATGACTTCTGGCTTCTGTAACTCTTCTCGAATATATACTTTCTCCCGATATTTCGAAATTAGTACTATGGCGAGATATGATAATAGAATACCTAGTATAATCCTCCCTATTTTTCTCTTTTTCTTCATATGAATACTCCTAAAAATTATTGTATTTCTTCGATGGATACTAGATCAATCGTATTTCTTTCGTAATAAAGTTGCACTGGAATGGCTGCTACCGAAACAACACAACTCAACATCGTAAAGGCCATATTCAGCATTAAAAAGAACACCTCTGTCCCATCCCCAATAAACCAGAACAAAAGGAAGCAAAGAACATTTAGCAACGGAAAAACACATCCTATGAAATTCCGTTTCCCATTTGTTTTAAAGGTTAATTGAAATTTTGCAGGATTGCCACCTAATCTCTTAAGAACTTTCTTTCGAGAAAAGAAAATCGAACCTTTAATTATTAAGTATCCTACTATCAGAGAGAGTGAAAAAAATAGCAACTTCATCATCTGTCCGCTCGTATTTGGAAGTTGAAGCATAGATGAAATCCATCGATACAACCCACCAATAACGGGTAGGAAAAGAACCGTGATTGCCTTCCCTCTATCTTTACTAATGAACTTATTTCCATATTCAAATTTAACGTCATTCTTATCCAGCGCATAGGCCGTTACAGTAAATTGATTAGGTAATGCTCCCCACACAATTCCCTTATGACTAACCGAACTATTATCAATAATCATTTGCTTCCCATCAGAGGTATCAATGATATAAAAGCCTCCAATGTTAGATGGGGTAAATTTCAGTTTTATCATTTTTCCTCCATTTTTGGTTCTTTATTTTTCCTCGATTGATTCAAGTATAAAAATTTTATTATTGTACAAATTATCGACAGGGACTTCCACTAGCCAAGCAAAAAATAGCCAAAATGCGAACATCATATTATATATCAATAATAATTCTCCCCAAGAAGGTGCTTTTGCGTAAAAGAAAAGGAGGACTGCAATAATGGCCAGAAAAATATAATAACTCGCATTGTTTTTACCTTCTGTTCTAAATGTAGCGATATACTTTTTAGGATTAGAAGGAAGTTTCTTTGATACCTTGAATCTAGAAACTCCTATCATTACTAGCGCTATTAAGAATGCCAAAATGAAAGTCCCTAGAAAAATTCCGTACTTTAGAAAAGGCTGTTGGTGAATATGATAGCTATCCAGCATCCCATCCAGTAGTTTCGTTATCGACTTTGATAGGAGGGGTGTACTTGCGAACGCCCCTACACCTGCCACTACCGCTCCATTAACTTTTGTTTTCTTATCAAAAAGGCGACTTTTTTTATCAATCTCAACCATTTCAACACGCACTCTTTTGGGTAAAAATCCAAAACCATACACGTTGGGTCTGATGGTACTCGTGTCCATAAGATATTTTTTTCCGCTCGAGTCTGTCACGATTTTATGACACAGAGACTTCGAATCGTTAAAAGTTAGTTTGTTCATAAATTTTCTCCGATATTATTGTTTCTCTTCGATTTTTTCTTCAATAGATTTAAGCATCATAATATTGTTTGTATAATCATAATCAACAGGGACCATCCCTAACCAACCCATAAAAAATAATAATGCTAATAGTGATAGAGGTACCAAAAATCCTCCTTCACTCCCATTATTTGTATTCATAAATAAAAATACAAAAATAGCCACAAGTCCTATTCCAAACCAATAAGAAAAATCTCTTCTTTTGCCAAACGTAAATGTTGCAGTGTATCGCTTTGCATTTTCTGGCAATCTTTCCGCAACTTTCTTCTGAGCTTGTTTGATGTAAACTTTTGCGAGTAAGTATGAAATAAATACTGTTAAAGCTACGATTCCCCATTTTAAAAGAGCTTGCTGATGAATATTATACTTTAAGAAAATATTCTCAAACATCTTAAAAGTTATCGTCGTAAGTGGTTGTGTCGCTGCGACTGCCCCTATGTACTTTGGTGATGGTTTAGCCTTAAATTCAAAATTTTGATCGTGATAGCCGAACTCCACCATGTCCACACTCACTTGTTTTGGAATAATCCCAAAACCGTACACATTCGGTCTGATGGTGCTCGTGTCCATGATGTATCTCTTTCCTTTCGAGTCAGTCACGATTTTGTGGCACGTAGACATCGAGTTTTTAAAAGTTAATTTGTTCAAGGCTTCCCCTCCTTTTTGTATAGATTGTTTTATTCGTAAATATAAATTCCACCATCTCTTTTTATTCTTGGAGGATGGTTCATTCCTATCCGAGACATCTCTGGAATGCTATCTGAGCGCTCTAATCTAAAATCAATAAAAATTATTGTCTTTTGATTATTATTAAAAGTCCCTTTTACCGATAAATTGTATGACTCAGCAAAGACTCCATTGCTTACAGATCCAATCTCTAGAGTATTCCAATCAAACTGTACAGATTCTATTTTTGGATACCTAGAACGAATCCACGCCACAATTTCTTCTTCGTGCTCTTTCACCCATGCCGATTGCTTGTCTCTTGTAGTCGCAAAAATCGTGTTTTCTCTCCAGCTTGGATTGATCACGTTGAGCGCTGTTACGCCGCCTACTGTCAGTAACAGTAGGGTGCTGGCTGTAATTGCTACTTTCTTCTTCATTACGGTTTCACCTTTTTACTCATAGTCATAAATCGTACCGCCACGTTTTATACCAGGGCGTTGATTCATTCTAATTTGACTCATTTGTGGAATATCCCCTTCACCGGGCATTAAAAAATCTACCCAAATAACGGTTTCTGGAATTTCATTAAACGTTCCCTCGACCGATAAATTATATCCATTATTAGAAACACCATTACTTACTGGGCCAACGCTCAGTGAGTCCCAGTCAAATTGCACAGACTCTACCTTTGGATAGACAGAGTGCATCCATTTTACAATTTGTTTTTCGTGCTCTTTTAACCATGCGAGCTGCTTGTCTCTCGCCGTCGCAAAAATTGTGTTCTCTCTCCTTGGATTGGTCACGTTGAGCGCCGTCACGCCACCTACTGTCAGTAACAGCAGGGCGCTAACTGTAATTGCTGTTTTCTTTTTCATTACGGTTTCACCTTTTTACTAGTCATAATTATAGATAATCTTTCCTTTTCTAATCATCGGCGGTTGATTCATTCTAATTTGAGATAAATTAGGAATGTCATCATCCTTTTCCATCAGAAAATCCACAATAATTATAGTTTGGGGATTATCATTAAAAACTCCGCGGACTGATAAATTGTAGCCAATAATGGCCACTCCATTACTCCCCGCTATCACTTTTAATGTATTCCAATCAAATTGAATAGTTTCAACTTTTGGATATCTTGAATGCACCCACGCCACAATTTCTTCTTCGTGCTCTTTTAACCATGCGAGCTGCTTGTCTCTCGTCGTCGCAAAAATCGTGTTCTCTCTCCAGCTTGGATTGATTACGTTGAGCGCCGTCACGCCACCTACTGTCAGTAACAGCAGGGCGCTTGCTGTAATTACTGCTTTCTTTTTCATTACGGTTTCACCTTTTTACTCATAGTCATAAATCGTACCTCCACGTTTTATACCAGGGCGTTGATTCATTCTAATTTGACTCATTTGTGGTATATCCCCTTTACCGGGCATTAAAAAATCCACCCAAATAACTGTTTCTGGAATTTCATTAAAAGTCCCTTTTACCGATAAATTATATCCATTATTAGATACTCCATTACTCACAGGTCCAACTGTTAAAGAATCCCAATTAAATTGAACCGATTCTACCTTAGGATATACTGAGCGCATCCATTTCACAATCTCTTCTTCATGTTCCTTCAACCACGCTAACTGTTTATCTCTTGCCGTCGCAAAAATGGTGTTTTCTCTCCAGCTTGGATTGATCACGTTCAGCGCTGAAACGCCACCTACTGTTAGTAACAGGAGGGCACTGGCTGTAATTGCTGTTTTCTTCTTCATTACGGTTTCACCTTTTTACTAATCATAATTATAGATACCCTTCCCTCTTCTAATCATCGGAGGTTGATTCATTCTAATCCGAGATAAACTTGGAATGTCATCATTCTTTTCCATCAGAAAATCCACAATAATTACAGTTTTGGGATTATCATTAAAAACTCCGTAGACTGATAAATTGTACCCAATATTGGCCACTCCATTACTTACTGGTCCCACTTCTAAAGAATTCCAATCAAATTGAATAGTTTCAACTTTTGGGTATCTTGAATGAACCCACTTTACAATCGCATCCTCATGCTCTTTCAGCCATGCCAGTTGCTTATCTCTTGCTGTCGCAAAGATGGTATTCTCTCTCCAACTCGGATTGATCACGTTAAGAGCTGTTACGCTACCCACCGTCAGTAACACTAGAGCGCTAGCTGTAATTGCTGCTTTCTTTTTCATCATAACCCTCATTCCCCTTTAGTAATTTCACCATTCAAACAAAACACTTTGATTACTCATATGGTTTCCAAATCCCATCACTTTTTCTAAGTGGCGGATTATTCATACCCATTTTTGAAACACTTGGAATACTGTCTTTATTGTCTAATTTAAAATCAATGTACAATACTGTCTCCGGCATGTTATTAAATTTACCCTGTACCGATAAATTATATCCATTGATAGATACGCCATTGCTTACTGGGCCCACTGTTAAAGTATCCCAGTCAAACTGAACAGTTTCTACCTTCGGATACTTTGAGTGAATCCATGCTACAATTTCTTTTTCGTGCGCTTTCAGCCATGCCGATTGCTTGTCTCTTGCCGTCGCAAAAATCGTGTTCTCTTTCCAGTTAGGATTGATCACGTTGAGCGTCGTTATGCCACCTACTGTCAGTAACAGCAGAGCGCTAGCTGTAATTGCTGTTTTCTTTTTCATACCTAAACTCCATCACTCATAATTAATAAGGACTCCATTTTTAAGAATACCCGGAGGATGATTCATCCCCATTCTTGAAATATCTGGCATACTATCAGCATCATCTAAACTAAAGCTGACATAAAGAACAGTTTCTGGGAGATTATTAAACGTACCTTTTACACTTAGTTTGTATCCATTATTGGAAACTCCATTACTAACTGCTCCCACTCGATATGTGTTCCAATCAAACTGTACTGATTCTACTTTCGGATACTTTGAGTGAATCCATGCAACAATTTCGTTCTCATGCGCTTTAAGATAGGCAAGTTGTTTGTCTCTTGTCGTCGCAAAAATGGTATTCTCTCTCCAGCTAGGATTGATCACGTTGAGCGCCGTCACGCCACCTACTGTCAGTAATAACAGTGCGCTTGCTGTAATTGCTGCTTTCTTTTTCATACTCTTCCCACTCTTTTCTTTCAACTAACCTACTCAAAAATATATAGGCCTTTGCCCTTTTTTATGCTCGGAGGATTAATCATTCTAATATCTTTCATATTTGGAATGCTGTCTTCATTGTTAAGGCTAAAATCAATTACCAAAACCGTATCAGGATTATCGTTAAACGTTCCTTTTACGGATAAATTATACCCAACTATTTGAACACCATTACTAATAGCTCCTACTCGATACGTGTTCCAATCGAAGTTCACCGTAGTAATTTTAGGATGCCTAGATTGAATCCACGCCACGATTTGTTTTTCATGCTCTTTCAGCCACGCTAGTTGTTTATCTCTTGCCGATGCAAAAATTGTGTTTGCTTTCCAGTCAGGATTGGTTACATTCAAGGCGGTCACTCCACCTAGAACCAATACTAAGAGCGTACTACTGATGATTATTATTTTCATTTTCATATCCGTACTCCCATCTTTTTTGGAGGTTACTCATAACCATACACTCCACCATCATCCTTTTTGATACTTGGTGGTTGATTCATTCTAATCTGCGACATTTTTGGAATACTATCAGCTGTTTCCATTAGAAAATCTACAAAAATAATGGTTTCTGGAATACCGTTAAACGTACCTTTAACCAACAAATTATACCCGATTATTGAAACACCATTGCTAACGGGCCTCACTTTTAAAGTATTCCAATCAAATTGCACGGATTCCACTTTGGGATATGCTGAATGAATCCATTTCACAATCTCTTCCTCATGCTCTTTCAACCATGCCAATTGCTTATCTCTTGCTGTCGCAAAAATGGTATTCTCTCTCCAACTCGGATTGATCACGTTAAGAGCTGTAACTCCACCTACTGTCAGTAATAACAGTGCGCTTGCTGTAATTGCTACTTTCTTTTTCATACCTGAACTCCGATCACTCATAATTAATTAGGACACCATTTTTACGAATACCTGGTGGATGGTTCATCCCCATTCTTGAAATATCTGGCATACTATCAGCATCATCTAAACTAAAACTGACATAAAGAACAGTTTCTGGGAGATCATTAAACGTACCTTTTACACTTAGTTTGTAGCCATTATTGGAAACACCATTACTAACTGCTCCCACTCGATATGTGTTCCAATCAAACTGTACTGATTCTACTTTCGGATACTTTGAGTGAATCCACGCTACAATTTCTTTCTCGTGCGCTTTAAGATAGGCGAGTTGTTTATCTCTTGCTGTCGCGAAAATGGTGTTAGCTCTCCAATCTGGATTCGTGACATTTAAAGCCGTCACTCCACTTAACGCTAAGACTAAAAGCGTACTACCGATAATTACTGCTTTCTTCTTCATATCCGTACTCCCATCTTTTTTTGGAGGCTACTCAAAATCATACACTCCACCATCAGCCTTTTTGATACTTGGCGGTTGGTTCATTCTTATTTGTGACATTTTTGGAATACTATCAGCTGTTTCCATACGAAAATCTACAAAAATAATGGTTTCAGGAATATCATTAAACGTTCCTTCAACTGATAAATTATATCCAATATTCATTACACCATTGCTCACGGGACCGACTTCTAGAGTTTTCCAATCAAATTGAATAGTTTCAACTTTTGGATATCTTGAATGCACCCATGCTACGATTTGTTTTTCATGCTCTTTCAGCCACGCTAACTGCTTATCTCTGGTTGTCGCAAAAATGGTGTTTTCTCTCCAGCTTGGATTGATCACGTTAAGCGCTGTTACGCCACCTACTGTCAATAACAAGAGGGTGCTAACTGTAATTGCTGTTTTCTTTTTCATACTCTTTCTACACTCCCAAATTCAATGAAGTCAGTCAAAAATGTAAAAACCATTCCCTTTCTTGATTCTTGGCGGTTGATTCATTCGAATATTTACTATCTCCGGGATACTATCTTTTGTTTCTAAAGAAAAATCTATAAATAAAGCAGTATCTGGATTATCGTTAAAAGTTCCTTTTACGGATAAATTATACCCAACTAGTTGAACACCATTGCTAATAGCTCCTACTCGATACGTGTTCCAATCGAAGTTCACAGTGGTAATTTTAGGATGCCGAGATTTAATCCACGCCACGATTTCGTTCTCATGCTCTTTCAGCCACGCCAAGTGCTTGTCTTTTGTCGACGCGAAAATGATGTTAGCTCTCCAATCTGGATTCGTGACATTCAAAGCCGTCACTCCACCTAGCGCTAATACCAAAAGCGTACTACCGATTATTACAAATTTCCTTTTCATAACATCCCTACATTTCTAGTATTTACTCATAAATATCTAACAATTTACCCTTACGAATTCTAGGCGGATGATTCATTCTTATTTTGGACAAGTCAGGAATGCTGTCCGCTTTATCCAGTAAGAAATCTACCCAGATTACTGTTTCTGGAATATCATTAAACTTTCCTTCAACCGACAAGTTATATCCAACATTCATTACACCATTGCTCACGGGACCGACTTCTAGAGTTTTCCAATCAAACTGTACTTTTTCTACCTTTGGATATCTTGAGTGAATCCATGCTACGATTTGTTTTTCGTGATCTTTCAGCCACGCCAACTGCTTATCTCTTGCTGTCGCAAATATAGTATTCTCTCTCCAACTTGGATTGATTACATTAAGCGCTGTTACGCCACCTACTGTAAGTAACAGGAGAGTGCTGGCTGTAATCACTGTTTTCTTTTTCATACCTAAACTCCAATCTTTTTAGATATCACTCGTATTTGTATAATACTCCGTCCTTTTTTATTCTCGGTGAATGGTTCATTCCGATTTGAGACATATTAGGTACATCCTCTTTTTTCTCCATTAAGAAATCCACTAAAATCAACGTTTCAGGAATTTCATTTACAGTCCCTTTTACAGATAAATTATACCCAACATTCATCACACCATTACTTACTGCTGTTACCTTTACCAAATTCCACTCAAATTGAATACTATTCACTTGTGGATAATGATTTTTGACCCACGCTACGATTTGTTTTTCGTGCTCTTTCAGCCACGCTAATTGCTTGTCTCTTGCTGTCGCAAAAATGGTATTCTCTCTCCAGCTTGGATTAATCACGTTGAGCGCTGTTACGCCACCTACTGTCAGTAATAACAGTGCGCTGCCGATTATTGCTACTTTTTTCTTCATACGAATTCCTACTTTTCCCCGATGTACTTTATCTTGATTTTTGATAAATCAATCTTACCAGTTATTTGTTCTGCACGTTTTATATCCTGGAACTCCTCAATTGGCCCAAGTAACAAATCTCCATCCGGTTGTTCAAGAAATTTTAAATCGTTAATTAACATCGAAATTTCTTTATTGTCATTATTATTAATTTTTACGTTCAAGATATAACTTCCCGTACTCTCATTTTTTGTAAAACTAATAAATTCAATCTCATGAACATCGTAGTTCCTAACAATTCGAGTGGCCACATTGTTTTGTTGCTCCTTCGTGATTTGTGGTTTGAAGAAACACCCCACCAAGAGACAAAGTCCAAGTAGCACGATTCCTAGTTTTTGAACTTTCTTCATTGTTATCCCTCTCTGATTTCAACTAATTCAATCATCCCTGAATTAACATAATATCCTACAGGAATTGCACTTGTTGTTAGCATAAAACTGAGCAATGCGATGATTCCATTTAGAATTAAAATAATTACTTCTGCTCCGTCATTTAAATATAGAAATATAAAAAATAAAATAACATTCATTCCAAAACAGATATATCCGGTATAATCTCTCTTTGATTTTGGTTTAAAAATAAACGTGCATTTTGAAAGATTTGATCCTAATTTTCTCATCGCCTTTTTATGCGAACGTGATAAAGAGATTTTCACAAAAACAGATGCAAAAATCATCGTGAATAGATACAGCGTCAACTTTAGGAGCCATTGTTGACTAACTCCTAGAGTAATAAATGTATTTTTCAAAAGGAAATACAATCCAGCAGAGATTGGTTGCATCGCTATGACAAGACTTGTCATTGGTCTATCTAGAGGTTTTTGTCTCACTTCAAATTGAACATTATTTTTATCGATTTCATCCCCAGTAACAGAAATGGTTTCAGGCCAAAATCCCCACACTGTTCCTTTAGAGTTTATCGAACTAGAATCAACCACATATCTTTTTTTATTCGATGCTTCAACAATCTGATAACATCCGATATTCGAATTTGAAAACTTCAACTGTACCATTCAATCACCTCCTGAAAAAACTTTAGCACCTATTATTATCCCTCTCTGATTTCCACTAATTCATAGGTGCCTGCTTGGTAATACTCCGCTACTGGAATTGCACTATTCGTATATGCAAAAGACAACATCGAAAGTACTGTATTTACAATTAACACCGCTCCCTCTGAACCATTATTGATAGACAAATAGACACCATAGCAAACCAAGCTGATTATAAAAATGAAATAACCATCATAAATTCTCTTAGTCGGTTTAAAAATAAATGTCTGAACAGAACATTTTTGTCCCAATCGATTCATTACCTTCTTTTTATTAAAGTTCAAAAAAGAAATAACAATTAAGTATGAAATAAGCATAGAGATGGCAAACAACAAAGTTTTAATTCCCAGTTGCTGACCAATCTTATAGCTCACAAACAAACTATATAAGAAGTTGTACAATGTATATAATAGCGGTTGAACAGCGACAATGATCCCTGCTTTCAACCCATTACTTGTTTTATTTTTAAGTTCGAATTGCACATTTTCATTCTCTAATTCATAAGCGGTGACCGAAACGGTATCAGGTAAACCACCCCATATCACACTCTCAGGTCGTACTGAGCTCAAGTCCATAAGATATTTCTTTTTCTGTACACCTTCAACTAACTTGTAAGAAAAGATATTCGAATTGGAAAACTTCAACTGTACCATTCAATCACCTCCTAGCTAGATTAACGATAATGTTATTGAATCTCTTTAATGCTTTCTAAAATAAATATTTTATCTCTGTAATACAACTCCACAGGACACATCCCTAGACAAACGATAAAGAACACTAGTGAAAGTAACGAATTCATCACTAGAAGCGCTCCTTCTGTTCCATCATTCACGTTTAAAAATACCAAGAATAAAGCGCCAATAATAGCTACAAAAAGATATCCTGAAAATCTTCTTTGCGAATGCACTTTAAATGTAGCTCTATATTTTTTTGATTTTTCCGGAAGATTCTCTTTCGCTTGCTTGTCATAAACATAGAAGTAAAACTTTGCAAGAAGAAAAGAAATGAACAGCGAACAAGCAAACAGGAAAAACTTCATAAAAAGTTGCTGATACAAAGGATTCGTTGCAAAAAAGTCGGTAATCATTCGAAAAGTGAGTGTACTAAACACTTGCACCGCACCCGTAAGGCCTACAAACTCTTTTGTCAGTGTGGCTTTTTGCTCAAATGCTGTATTGTTTGGATCGATTTCAATCATATCCACACTTACAGAAGATGAAAGGTTTCCGAATTCTAATAATTTGTTCGATACTGTACGGGTATCCATCACATAGGTTTTCCCATTTGAATCCGTAACAAATTTATAGAAAGTAAACTTCGTATCTCTGATGTCTAGCTGATTCAAATTTCATTTCCTCCCGAAAAAATTAAATAAAAATCATTATTACTTCATTATATACTGTAGGATTTTAATTGACTATTCTTTTCATAAAAAAGAACCCAGCATTACTGCTAGGTTCCACTTCATCGGCCACTGTAGCCGAGTATTCTATTTTATTCTTCTACCCCTAGTAATAGGTTCACTAGGATGTCCACTGTCACATTACCGAAGTAATGGCGGATGTCGATGGCTTCGAAAGCTGTTGTTAAGTCTTCGCGGTTGTATCCAACTCCCACTAGCGCTTTTTCTACATCGCTGATTTCTCCAAGACCGAAGAAATCTCCGTTAATCTTAATGTCTTTGATGGCATTCTTTTCAACGTTCAAGCTGAACTCGATTTGTCCAGCTGGTGTACGTTTCGATTGTTTGAATTCGAATTTTGGATTTTTTCCGTAGTTCCAATCAGGGTTATTGAAGTACTTGCTGCGTAATTCTTCTACACGCACCCAGTCTTCATCCGTTAGAACATACTCTTTAATCGTTGATGTATCTTCCACATTGAAGATATTTTTCAAGAGCACTTCGCGGAATTGTAAGATGTCTAAGCCTTGATATTCAGGCGCTAAGTAAGGTTTGATATTGGTCACGCGTGAACGAACTGACTTGATTCCTTTTGACGCGATTTTCTCTTGTTTTGGACGTAAAATTTGAGGTAAAATGCTCACATCAAGATCCAGCATTAATGTTCCATGCGCTGTTAAACGGCCATTGTTTGAATACATCGCATTCCCAGAGAATTTTTTACCGTCAATTAAAAGGTCGTTACGTCCTTGTAACTCTGCCCCTGTTGCTCCCATTTTATGAAGGGCTTCAATCACTGGTTCTGTGAATTTCCCAAAGTCACGGAAACTATCGCCGTCATCTTCTGTAATGAAGCAGAAGCAAATATTCCCCATATCGTGATACACAGCTCCACCGCCTGAGAAACGACGAACTACTTGAACACCCAATTTATCTACGCCATCTTGATTGATTTCTTCGATGGTATTTTGATTTTTCCCGATAATAATCGCATTTTCGTTAATATAAAATAACAAAATCGGTTCATCGAGTTTCTTTTCATTTAATAAGAAATATTCGATAGCTAAGTTTGTGGTCGCATCGTAGATTTCTTTCCCATTTCGTTGATTTTTTACATAAAACATCTAAAAATCCCCTCACTTTAACTGATAGTTCTAGCGTAATCATACCATAATCGTCCCCTTCACACATAAGAAAGAAGCTTGATTTTACACTGTTTTTACTCCACTCCAACGCGCAATTACCATATATGGTAATTGCAGCCTTTCATAGTCAGTCAACCGGAAATCCCGCATTGATGTTTCCTCGAATTCTTGCGGTTTTATAGTAACTGTAACGTGATTCGCATTGAATGTGAATTACGCGGAGTTGGACCATTCCATACTCCGCGTTTGAAGCTTCAAAGGTGTAAGACCCAGGCTTACACCGGTGCAACGTTATAGTTACTATCAAAAATCCGCAAGAAGAATGAGGAAACATAAAAAGCGCACCCTTTCGAGGATGCGCTTGGCTCAATGTTAGTATGCCCATGCAATTAATAAGTAGATGAAGCTTGAACCAAACATATCTGCCAATGCGTGCATAAGGAAGAATGGTAATAAGTTTTTGACCACTTTCTTGTACATGAAATAATAGAACAATCCATATACCACACCGATAACCATTGCCCACAACATTCCTTGATACGTATGGAATGTGAAACGAACCAGTGTTGAAAATGCTAAAGCCTTCCACTGATGTTCTTCCTTTACCGATGTCATTAAACCAAGGAAGAAGAATTCTTCGTAGAATCCATTTAATAATCCATAAGCAATGGCCATTGGAGATAACGCTAAGAACTTATTGATGATTTCCTGTGGGTTCATGAACGGGACGAGCGCTGGATCGAAGTAGTTGTATTCGCCACTCAGCGTTGTTACGACGTCGCCGAAGAGTCCGACAATCGTGAATAATAACGGTACCCAGATAAGTACGGACCAGTGAAAACGAATCTTCAACTGCTTGAAGTCGTAATGACGGATGACTAGGTACAAGAGTGCAATCGTTAGTAAAATCACCTGTAAGGTAAAGTTACTCGAATACGCTGCCCCGTCGCTATAGGACGTTGTCGTCTCGGTATACGGTTGGATCACTTCCGTCACTGGTTGTAAACTCTGTAGAAATTGTTGCGTGGATCGGATGATAAATTCCCCGAACATGATAATCGTCACGATGAGGATGTCAACCCACTTTAAAGATTTTAATGGTTCTTTTGGTCTGATTTTAGTTAAAACAGTCATGATTGGTTCCCTCTTTTCCTTATTGTATCAAAACACAGTTCTATTTAAAGAAAATCGCTTGTTCTTGACGTTTTCCTTAATAAGAGAGTACTCCTTAAAACTAAAATGAACCTAAAATAAAAAAGATTTCTACAAAAAAAGTGACTCCTAATAAGAAGTCACTGACTAATTCTCTAAAAGAAGCTTCTCGGTATTTCGATGAACAAGATTACAAGAAGACTATTATAAAGGCTATGTAATAAGATTGCGTCAAACAAACTTCTTCTTCGTTCATACACAAGAAAAAGAACAATAGCGAGAATAAGATAAGCTATAAACTGTATCCAATTCTGGATATAATACGGCAAATGAAGAGCTGCAAATAGAATTGATACGATGGACATCCTAACAAAAGTATTTACTTTTCCTCGAAGCAAATTATTCAGAAATCCTCTAAAAAGAAATTCTTCTACAAAAGGTGCGATAAACACTAATCCTATTGCCTCTAATGCAAAAATATATTTATCTATTGTACGTGGTAGACTCACCCTAAAGAAAAAATCAACTAGATTTATTCGACCTGTCCCGTATGCCATTGAACTCCACAAATTATAAATCAAATAGCTTGAAAATCTGAGAGCAATATACGTTACAAAAACAAAAATTAAATCCATCAGTTGAAACTTTCTTTTTACTGTTGGCTTAAATAACTTCGTATGTACATGGTGCATAAAAAATATGATAATAACAAAACAAATAATCGTCACAATAAACTTCCACATATTCACTTGCCGACCTAGATTCCATAAATTCATTTTGAACACAAATCCAATTCCCGGGATTATGGCAATATTCATTACAAAAAAGAATAGAACCCAAAGCGGTTTTTTCAATCGAGCACCCATTTACTTCTACCTCACATGATTTTTTCCTTATATTACCGTTTTATAGCAGATACTGTCAATATGAGATTCTAAAAAAGCAGACTAGCCTTTTACTAGTCTGCTTCATTCATTATTTCTGACGGATGGTAAATCCTTTGTCAGATTTCTTTTTGTTGTTACGGCGACGAGAATCTTTCCCTTTATATCCGCGTGTGTATTCGTCGTCTAAGCCACGGCCACGACGGTCTTCTTTACGCTTGAAGCTTCCTTTTCCGTTACGTCCGCGGTTATCTTTACGCTCGCTACGGTTGTAGTTTCCACGGCTGTTACCACGTTTGCGGCTTGGCAATGGACGTTCTGGCGTGATTTTAACTGGAATTTCAGTGGGGTCTTTAATCATGCTCTTAAGTAATAGAGCAGCCAATTCTTCTGGTTCGTACTCGTCTAATAAGTAAGATACCGCTTCTTTGAAACGTCTTGGTTCCACAGTTTTCATCATTTCGTCGATAGACTCGATGGCTGTTTTTGTTTGTCCTTCCAAGGCTTCTGTTTGCGTTGGTGGACGAAGGCTTGTCATACGTTTGCGTGTTAATTCTTCAATCACGCGTAAGTAATCCATTTCGTTTGGTGTCACGAATGTAACTGACATTCCTTCTTGTCCCGCACGACCTGTACGTCCGATACGGTGTACATAGCTTTCTGGGTCTTGTGGGATATCGTAGTTATATACATGCGTTACGCCTGAGATATCTAGTCCACGAGCTGCCACGTCTGTAGCGACTAAGATGTCTAAATGGTTGTTCTTGAAGTCACGAAGAACGCTCATACGTTTTTGTTGGCTTAAGTCCCCGTGGATTCCTTCTGCACGGTAGCCACGCATTTCAAGTCCGCGTGCTAATTCGTCTACACGACGTTTTGTACGTCCGAATACGATGGTTAATTCAGGAGTTTGAACGTCTAATAAACGTGTCATAATATCGAATTTCTCGTAGTCTTTACATTTTACGAAATATTGATCGATTAATGTCGCAGTCATCTCATTTGATTTGATACGAACATGTTCTGGATCTTTCATAAATTGAACACCGATACGTTTAATATCGTCTGGCATTGTCGCAGAGAATAAAAGCGTTTGGCGGTTTTCTGGAACTTGTTTGATAATCGATTCGATATCTTCCAAGAATCCCATGTTTAACATTTCATCTGCTTCGTCTAAGACAAGTGTTTCCACTGTCGCTAGTTTCAATGTACGGCGTGAAATGTGGTCTAACAAACGACCTGGAGTTCCCACAACGATTTGTGGATTTTCTTTTAATTGGCGGATTTGACGGTTAATGTCAGCTCCACCGTATACCGCTTGTACACGAACCTTTTTGTCGCGTCCGAGACGGAATAGCTCTTCTTGCGTTTGAATCGCAAGTTCACGAGTTGGTGCGATGACAAGTCCTTGTACGCCTTTTTTACTTGGGTCGATTTTTTGAAGCATTGGTAACCCAAATGAAGCCGTTTTCCCAGTCCCTGTTTGCGCTTGCCCAATCACATCTAAGCCTTGCAATGCTTTTGGAATGGTTTGAGCTTGAATGGGAGTTGCTTCTTCAAACCCCATTTTTTCGATAGATTCTAGTAAGGCAGAATCCAATCCTAATTCATTAAATTTCATATGTTCCTCCTTGGATACTTCGGTGAGAAGCACACGAGGGAATTCCCTTCATAACAAAAGTCTGGAGCTTTTCGTAAGAGCACCAGACTTCTACAATTGTTTAAAAATCAAACTATTTATTATAAATGTGTGTACATTTCTCAACTCAGCGAATAGTATAGCACGCATCCAGAGAGAATGCAAAGAATACAGGCCGACGATTTCTGCTTTTACTCTTTGAAAATGCTAAAGAAATAAGACTTTACGGGCTTCAAATCCTTGCGGATTTTTCAATAATAGCTGTAATGGGGCAACGGTTCGAGCCTTTCGTCTCTCACCTTTAAAGCCTCAAAGCTGGAGGTTGAAATAAATTTCAAACTCCAGCTAATTCGCATTTAATGCGATTCCCCATTACTGCTACTATTGAATCCGCTAGATTTTCCGCCCGTAGTCACTGCGCATTCCAAACTATAAAAAGCGAGAGGAGGCGGGAGTGTTTGCTTCTCGTGGTGCGGTTGAGAAATGGGACACTTTATAATAACTAGTTCTCAGGGAGGGGACGAAAAAAGCGAGGGACGGTGGTGCGTCTCTCGCTTTACTTTTCATTTTTTATTCTGCTTTTAGGGCATCGACCACTGCTAGTAAACCTGTGCCGTTGCTTGATTTGATAAGGACTTGGTCGCCTTCTTTAAGTTCGGCTTTCAAGTCAGCAATCAAGGCTTCTTTATCCATGTAATGGTGAAGAGCTGCTATTTCAAACTGGCCTTTCAACGCATCATAGAGTGCTTCCATTTCTTCGCCGTACAAGTACACAAGAGCGACTTCGCTTGGAGAAATGACTTCTGAGATGCTGGCGTGCAATTCTTTCGAATGTTCACCGAGCTCTCGGATGTCCCCAAGAACGAGAACGCGACGTCCTGTTGCTTCGACTGAAACAAATGATTTAATCACCGATTTCATCGCGATTGGGCTAGCATTGTATGCATCGTTCAAGATGGCTACTCCGTTTTGACCTTTGACCCATTGTGTACGGTTCTTCGTCAATTCGAAGTTCGCTAAGGCTGACACGATATCTGAAAGTGGAACGTCTAATGTGCGTGCAATTTCAATGGCTAAAAGTGCGTTTGAAACGTTGTACGCTCCAAGCACTGGTAAAGTGACCGCCACTGTTTCAGTAGGTGTCACTAATTCAAACGTGGTGTGGTCTGAATAAAGTTCGATGTTACGTGCTGAAAGTTCCTTGCTTCCTTCTCCAACTGTAACGATGTTGAAGTTTGCTGGTTTTTCAGCTTTTGCAATGCCTGCTGTAATTAAGGCTTCATGTGCTGGATAAATGAAAGTTCCATTTTCTTGTAGTCCAGAAAGGATTTCAAGTTTGGCTTTGGCAATGCCTTCCTTGCTACCCAATTGTTCCATATGCGATTCACCGATGAGCGTAATCGCAACAACTTCTGGGCGAGCTAATTTTGATAAGAACTCGATTTCGTGGAAATCACTCATTCCCATCTCTAAGACAAGTGCTTCGGTTGATTCCGGCATATCTAAAATCGTTTGCGGTAAGCCGATATCGTTATTGAAGTTTCCTTGTGTTTTATAGACACGGTAGCGTGCACTAAGAGCGGCTGCTGTCATGTCTTTTGTCGTAGTTTTGCCAGAACTTCCTGTAATTCCAACGACACGAGGAGATACTTTTTCTAAGTACCATTTCGCTAATTTTTGAAAAGCTTCAAGAGGGTCATCTACCCAAATGGCGCAGATTCCCTCTGGTGGTGTAAGAGCTTTTTTCCCCCATAACACGGCTGTTGCGCCTGCTTGAATCGCTTGATCAATATAATCATGTCCGTCTGTTTGACCTTGAAGTGGCACGAAAAGGCTGTTTGGTCCTAATTTTCGTGTATCAAAGGCTACTGACTCAATTGTTTCGAATCGATGTGCCGATTGATAATCAATCGCGCCAACTGCTTTTGTGATTTCGGCAACTGTTCCAATACTCATCGTTCTTCTCCTTACTCTGCATGACGATCGTTATAGCGTTTAAGGGCTAAACGAATCAATTCTTCCACTAAATCTTTATAAGAAATCCCCATTGCTTCCCATAATTTTGGATACATACTAAATTGTGTGAACCCAGGCATTGTATTCACTTCATTAATGAAGACTTCTTGTGTTTCAGTAAGGAAGAAATCACAACGGGTTAATCCACTGCCATCAATCGCACGGAAAGCCGTTTCGGCATATTCACGAATTTTTGCAGAAACTTCCTCAGGAATTGCTGCTGGAATTTGAAGTGTTGTTGTATTATTGATGTATTTTTCATTGTAATCGTAGAATCCTGCTTGTTTAACCACTTCTCCAACAACTGAAGTATTCACTTCATCGTTTCCAAGAACCGCTACCTCGACTTCGCGGGCATCAATTCCTTGCTCTACAACAATACGGCGGTCGTATTTGAGAGCTTCCTCAATCGCAGTGGTTAATTCTTCACGGTTCGTTGCTTTTGAAATTCCTACGCTTGATCCCATGTTAGCAGGCTTCACAAACACTGGGTAACGCAACGTCCCTTCAATACGATTGTAAATCGCTTCAGGAGATTTTTTGAAATCTGCCTTTACAAAAGGAACAAATGGCACTTGTGGAATTCCTGCTTGTTGGAAGAGGTGCTTACTAGCAATTTTATCCATTCCATTGGCACTTGCTAAAACGCCACATCCCACATAAGGTAAATCTAGAATTTCAAAGAGTCCTTGAATGGTCCCGTCTTCTCCGTTTGGTCCATGTAAAATCGGGAAGACTACTGTATCTGGTCCAGCAATATCACTTGGTTGAATGCGAACTCCTGTGGATACTTCCCCTTCAACCGTTGCAAAACGAGCTTTGGGTCCTTCTGTTAAACGAAGCGCTTGATCAAAGGCAACCGGAGCCTTTAATGCTTCCCCTTTTAACCAAGTTCCTTCTTTTGTAATATACACGGGCTCTACATCGTAATATTCAAAATAAATCTCTTTAATAATTGATCCTGCCGTTAAGATTGAAATATCATGCTCGGCACTTTTTCCGCCATAAATGACAACAACTTTCATATGAATCCTCCAAACTATTCGCTTCCAGCGAACGACCAATCTATGTGGTCCATGTCTGTTATTTTAGATAATAACCTTGCACGTTACAGTATAACAAAACGGCGGAAGCCTTACAAGTTCAGACAAAATCAACAAAAAACACCTTCCAAAGATTTTCTTTGAAAAGTGTTTTAAATAGCATCCGTCATTGGTAATTTTGCCGAAATTTTCCAATTTTGATACGTTTCGTTATACGTTAATTGTCCAATGCGTACATTTTGTGTCACTGCTTTATTTGCGTAATGGTAACGATCTTCCGTCAAGAAAATCGGTATTTCATAAACATCCTCTTGCTTATTCACTTGATCAAATGCCAAACTGATTCCTTCGCGGTAAAGAGGCATCATTTCTTTTAAAGCTTCAATCGAAATCGCTTCAGCTTCTTTATCAGAACCAAAGAAGAAAAACTTCGGCGATTGATTTAAAATATCCGTCATCTCAATTTGTACTTGTCTTGATAAGAGCGGTAAAAACTGTTCGATTTTTCGATAATACACTTTAGAATATTCATTATCCAAACATAGGTAAATAAAATTATTTTGTAATTTATAGAAAAATGGCGAGTGTAAATGTGTTTTCGCATGAGAGATATAGAGTAGATCTGCAATCTCTTGCGGCGTGAGTTGATGAACGAATTCAATAGAGTCAAAATCAACCCAGTTTGATGGAGTTTCTTTTCCTTCTGCTACACCTTGAAGATATTCCAACACATTTTTGCGTCCTTTAATCCACATAAATCCAGTATAAGCATCATGAGTGGCAAGACTAGATTTCCCATTCAAAAGGAGGATATTTTGAGGGATTTCAGACTGTGGTAAGGCAGACAAATGGAACGCAATCGATTTAGCCAACACATGGTTCGATACGCTATCATAATGGATATACAATTGTTTTGCCACAGACTCCCACCTCCTAAGTTTTATAATCTCCATTATAAATGATTTTCAAACTATAAAACATATAAATTAGATTACATTTTGCAAATGAACCGTTTTCTTTTGTAACAATTTAGCAATATTCTAAAGTAAAATTTCCACCCTCTATACACAAAAAGAGTTGAAGTGATTTTTTCAACTCTCTTTCTCCCTTCTATAGGAGTGTCCATTCTTAGCATTTGACTTTCTGAGTGATTCTTTTCACCGCAATGTCTATTCTTTCAATCACTTCCCAATAATCTGTTGGAAAGTTCTTTAATTCAACAATATCCACAGGATCAAAATGATAAACTAAATGACGAATCACTTGGTGATAAAGAAATACAAGGTCTTTAAAATCCTCTAATGAAATAGATTCCAACCCTTCAATATACTCACATAATTCCTTATAAGATTCTTCGTGAAAGAGGCTTTCTTCATGTAGATAATAAAAGAACGTTCCCTCTTCCAGTAGTACATTTTTTCTAATGAATGACATCCACCTAACCTCTTTCCTTATCGCTAAAATGTTCCACTTTCTGAAAACAAAAAGACTGAGGAAGCCCCCAGTCTAATTTCTACATTTTTTCTAAACGTTTAATACGGTTTTCCGTTGAAGGGTGGGTTGCAAAAAGAGAATCTCCACTTTCTCCAAACGGATTCGAAATGTATAATGTTGCACTTTGTTTATTCGCTTCCGTCATTGGCGGCGCTTCAGAAATCTTTCTTAGGGCAGAAATAAGTCCATAAGGATTTCTTGTAAATTCGACTGCTGTTGCATCCGCTAAATATTCACGGTTTCTGGATAATGCGAGTTGTAAAATCGTCGACATAAATGGTCCAAGAATCATTGCGATTAAACCGATGACCATGAAAATGGCATTTGCACCACCATCGTTATCATCATCTCGGTCTCTGCTTCCGCCACCCCAGAACATCATTCGACTACCGAATTGAACCAGTAATGCGATGACTGCTCCAAGCGCAATAGCGATGGTTTGTAAACGAACATCATAGTTGCGAATATGCCCAAATTCATGAGCAATAACTCCTTCCAACTCCTCACGATTTAATCGTTCAAGTAACCCTGTTGTCACTGCTACTGCAGCGGTTTGAGGCGAACTTCCTGTTGCAAAAGCATTCGGAGATTCATCTTGAATAATAAATACTCGAGGCATTGGAACTTGAGCAACCATAGACATATCTGTCACAATATTCCATAACATTGGTGCTTGATTCTTATCCGTGATTTCTCGGGCATGATTTAACTGCATCACTACATTTGTCGCATTCGAAATCATCATCAATGAATAAATTCCACCAATCACTACAGCAAGGATTACTCCAGCTGTTGCATTATTTAATGTGAAATACCCAATACCGATTCCTACCGCGATGAAGAGCACCATATATAAAGCAATCACAACAATTGTTCTTCTTTTATTAGAAGCAATTTGCTGATGTAACATATCAGTACTCCTTCCTTGAGATTAACTATTGATTAGAATTTAACTTCAGGAACTTTACGAGCTTCTACTGGAGTTTCTAACAATTCTTCTTTTGTAAATCCACCGAATCCAGCAACAATGTTTGTTGGAATAGATTCAACAGAAATATTGTATTTCGCAACACTTGAATTGTACAATTGACGAGAATAAGAAATTTTGTTTTCTGTATTTGTCAATTCTTCTTGTAAGTTTAAGAAATTAGTGTTGGCTTTTAAATCTGGATAGCTTTCAGCCAAAGCAAAAACAGTTTTTAAAGCACCTGATAATTGGTTAGATGCATCCATTTTTTCTTGTGGTGAAACGTCATTTCCCATCCCAGCGATTTGGTTTCTCATCGCAATTACTTGAGATAATGTTTCTTGTTCGTGTTTTGCATATCCTTTAACCGTTTCAACAAGGTTTGGAATTAAGTCATTACGACGTTGCAATTGAACATCGATTTGTGCCCATGCTTCCTTCACCCAATTTTTTTGTTGTACAAGGCTGTTGTAAGCAAAAACGCCCCAAATAACTAGCACAACGACAATTCCTAAAATAGTATATAGTACTGACATATTGTCACGCTCCTTTAATTTAAGTACCCCTATTATACCATATTTTCAAAAATACGTGTAAAATAGAAGATAAGTATATTATATCAGATTATAAGGCTGTGTACATCCTTCTCTAGTCAAAATGACAGCCTAAAGGAGATTTATGATTCAAAATCACTTTTTATCCCCCATCCAACAGGATATCCCTGAAGAGTATCTTTTGCCTATTCCCAAAGCATATATCGATTTTATTCGCAAAAATGGAGCAGGATACTTCAAAAAAACTAAAATTTATACAAGCGAGCCTACTCGATTTGGTATCGATTATGCTTTGTGTAATGGAATTTGCGGCTTTACTTCGGGTGATTTGTTCCCTAGTATTCTTTGCGAAGAATGGCAAAGCAAACAGACCTCTCTCCCCGATTATTTGATTGTCTTCTTCCAAGATGGCCCTGTATATTATTGCTTTGATGTCCAAAAAGGCCCCCATTCAGAACCAAGCATTCGTTTGGTGGATACGGAAATGGATCAATGGCTCACCTTAGCAGAGAACTTCTCTTCATTTCTAGATCAATTACAGGAAACTACCGAAGAGATTTCTTATGATTCAAAAGATTGGATCTCTATTCATACTTTAAACCAACACATGGGACAAGAAAACTTCCCCTATCAAGAAGAGCTACTAGAAATTCTGCAAGATACCACTCCCCAGCTATTTCTTCGTTGGATAGCATACCTCCTGGAACATTCTAAAAATGAAAATGAGCGAAACATTGCTCTGGAGAGATTTCAGTTTGTTCAATCCTATCTCTCCTTACAATTTTCTTCGTACCCAGAGTATCAAATCTGTTGCCAATACAGCCAACCAGAATCATAAAAAGGCTTTAGAACAATGTTCTAAAGCCTTTTTGATTACATATTCAATGTTGTAAATGAGTAAGGAACTAACTCCTCTAATTTTAATTCAAGGATATCTCCTTTTCCATTCAATAGAAATACTGGAGTTTCTGGTCCACAGAATTCAACCATGACTTGACGGCAAATATTACAAGGAGGTAGGAAGCCTTCTGTCTTTCCTGCAACTGCAATAGCTGCAATGTCTCCTTGGCGGTAGCCTTGCGAAGCTCCATAAAAAATGGCACTACGTTCGGCACAGTTTGTCACACCAAACGATACATTCTCCACATTCGCTCCTGTAATCACACGACCATCCTTGTATAAAACAGCCGCACCTACAGGAAATTTGGAATAAGGGCAGTAGGCATTTTTTAACACTTCTTTTGCTTGCTCCATAAGAGCTACTTTATCAATTGTCATTCGTTGAACTCCTTTTTTGTGTTGTATTCCTATTATACAGATTTTAACAATAGTTTCAATACTCAAAAATTTAAATTTCCGACCAGAGTCCTAGGTTATGCCCCTTCAACTGTGGTACACTTAACCCAACTACGAAAGGAGCTAAATGATGTTACAGCTACAACATATTTCAAAAGTTTATCATACAGCTAATCAAGAGTTTTACGCGTTGAAGGATATATCGATTCGCTTCCGTGAAAATGAGTTTGTCTCCATTCTCGGGCAATCGGGTTCTGGGAAAACCACCCTATTAAATATCATCGGTGGACTCGATCAATACACATCTGGTGATTTACTCATCCAAGGAAAATCAACAAAGCAATTTAAAGACCGCGATTGGGATAGTTACAGAAACCACACGATCGGATTTGTTTTCCAATCCTATAATCTGATTGGTCACCAAACGGCACTCTCTAACGTCGAGATTGCGATGACGCTCTCTGGTGTTTCAAAAGCTGAACGCAAAAAACGTGCCATCGAAGCGCTCGAACGAGTTGGCCTAAAAGACCATTTATATAAGAAACCAAGTCAGATGTCTGGGGGACAAATGCAACGAATCGCGATTGCGCGTGCCCTTGTGAATAATCCAAAAGTCGTTTTAGCCGACGAACCTACAGGAGCGCTTGATTCTGAGACCTCAGTTCAAATCATGGAGTTATTAAAAGACATTGCCAAGGAACGGCTGGTTATCATGGTGACGCATAACCCAGAACTTGCAAAGACGTACTCCACACGTATCGTACAAGTATTAGATGGAAACATCTTGAGCGATTCGAATCCATACGAACTAACAGAAGAGAAAACACAAGGCGACATTCAGTTCACGAAGACGAAAATGAACTTTATGACGGCTCTTGCTCTTTCATTTAATAACTTATTGACGAAGAAAGGCCGTACCTTCCTTACTGCCTTTGCTGGTTCCATCGGGATTATCGGGATTGCCCTTATCCTAGCGCTCTCGAATGGGGTGAGCGACTACGTGAAGAAGGTGCAAGAAGATACCCTTGTCTCTCTTCCGCTGACGATTAGCGAGCAGAACCAAAGTAATCTGCTAGCGACCTCTCCGGACTTAAGCGAAAAGCCTTATAAAGACAATAATGAGCTTGGCGTCAATACGGTACTAACGAAATTATTGAAAAAACAAATCGGGAAAAATGATTTAGCTTCTTTTAAAAAATATTTGGAAGAGAATGCTTCTCAAGTCGAAGCTCTTACAAAAGATGTTCGTTATCAATACAATTTACAACCTTACATTTATGAAACCGATACTTCCAACGGTCCAAAAAGTATCCTTCCATCCACTCTTGCAGATGAAGTCGAAACTTCTAACCAAACAATGAAAGGCTACTTGCATAATATTGACTATTGGAGTGAACTTTCGAGTGATACGAACATGTTAGAAAGTCAGTACGATGTTTTGGAAGGACGTTTGCCAACAGATAAATCAGAAATCGTTCTGATTGCCGATGAGAATAACGAAATTAGTGATTTGCTACTCTATAGTTTACGGTTCAAAGATCCTAGCGAATTAAACGATGCAAAAAAACTAGATGAATTAGGTTCTCAAACATATCAATATAGTGATTTCATCGGAAAAACATTCAAAGCCGTTGTCAACACGAACCGATTCGTTAAGGAGAACAACCAATGGATTAATAAAATTGACGACAAATCGTATATGAAGACACAAATCGAGAATGGCCTTGAGCTTAAAATCGTCGGTGTTCTTCGTCAAAAAGAAGGAACAAGATCTAGTGTGAACTCTCCTTCTGGTGGTGTGGCCTATACAAGCGCCCTTATCGATTACACTTCTGAGCAAATTCAAAATAGTGCCATCGTGAAGGAGCAAGAAGCCAACCCAACCATCAATGTATTTACTGGAAAAGAATTTGCCAAAGACCCAAAACCATTCAATTCGGCTGATTTAACCGAAGAAGAAAAAATTCAATTGGCAAAAATGACGCCTGAACAACAAGCGCAATACATCCAACAATACAACGACAACTTGGCTGCCACTTACGAAGAAAACTTGGCAAAATTGGGGGTTATCGACAAATCCAAACCGGCTGCCATCGAGTTCTACACCTCTTCGTTCCAACAAAAACAAGAGTTGAAGGACTTCATCAACGCCTATAACACGGCCAAAAAAGATGCCGGCGAAGACGATAAAGTGCTCGCCTACTCCGACGATATTCAAACCATTATGTCATCCATTACAACAATGGTGGGCGTGATAACAACCGTACTTGTTGGTTTCGTAGCTATCTCGCTTATCGTATCATCGATTATGATTGCGATTATCACGTACATCTCAGTTCTCGAACGTACAAAAGAAATTGGAATCTTACGTGCAATGGGGGCTTCGAAGAAAGACATCCGTCGCATCTTCACGGCCGAAACAGCCATCGAAGGATTTATCTCCGGGGTACTCGGTATCGCTATTACACTCCTTGCGACTTTCCCTATTAATGCGATTGTTGCACAAACAACCAAGGTCGACGGCGTTGCACAATTACCATGGGATGCCGCTCTTATCCTAATTCTCATTTCTATCGTTCTTACAGTATTAGCTGGTCTCATCCCTTCACGCATTGCAGCGAAGAAAGATCCAGTCGAATCGCTCCGCAGCGAATAACCATTAAAATTTAAAAAGGTGGATAAAGGCCAAGCCCTTTACCCACCTTTTTATTGCCTACATTTCCAAAATTAACATATATGTTAATTAACAAATATGTTAATTTTAGAAAGCCGCCCCCAGCACTCCTAGCCCTAAAAAGCGAAAGACAACTCGACTTTTCACAACTATTTGTATTATCACCAAGTCTAGGGTAAGGACAGAATTTAATACCACACTTGTTCAGTGGAACGAAAAAACATCTTCAGATTATATAGTGGTATTTGTAAGGACAAATACCCAATGTGAATTACAGCTGCTAAGAAATTTATTTCCTAGCAGCTGTTTGAAGCTTGGGAACCTGGAGACTACAGGCTCCAGGTGGTATCCTTACATTTACCACTATTAATACATCTGAAGATGTTTAAAGTGACACTGTTTTAGTTTATTTTATATAAATTCTGTCCTTACGCCAGAGACCCCATTGGATCCCATGGTGCTAACACAATTGGTTCGCTGTTGAAGGCGTCGAGTTGCTCTTTTGTAAGCAAGTCTTTTCTGATAACAATCTGGTACGTAAACTCATCCATCCACGCATCGCTCATCATCCAGAACCCTTCAACTCCAGATTCTTCACCCCAACTGTTTTCCACTTTCCAGCGGTTTGGTTTGCCATCGACAAGGTTCACCCCTGTTAATACCATCGCGTGTGTCATTAAGCTATCGCCGTATTCAAGACGTTCACCTTTTGTGAGTGAATAGTCGATTCCAGTTAATCCTTTAAGGTCGAAGTTATTGAGCGCAAGACGGCCGTTTCCACGGTTTGAAGATTGACCGACATCGCAGCCGAACCAAACTGACTCGCCTTGTTCTAATTGGCGAATCGCTAACTCTTTGAAGGTTGCCATATCTAAGTTCAAGTAACGAACTTGGTTCCCAACGACATTTCCAAGCATGTCAACAGTGTATGAACGGTTGAATGGTTTGTCCGCGGTTGGTGAATTGATGATAGACACGTAATCGTCCAAGTTCAAGCCCACGAATTGTTCGAAGAAGCTTTGTGGTGTCAAATTCAAATGACGGTGGAATTTCTTATCTTTATCACGATATTCGAAATCGAATTTTTCTGGCGGAGTTCCCAGAGTCACGCTTAGTAAGTCGTACACTTCTTGCATTAATTGTTTACGCGTTTCGTTAATTTCCTCTTCGCTAACACCTCTTGTCACTAAGTCACGGAGCACTTTTGCGTCTTGTCGAAGTTTTTTATTTAAATATTTGTTCAAATCGCTTGAAGCCGAGCTTGAAAAACTTTCAGGCATCACACTCTTTGGCACAACTCCATATTTTTTGAAGATAGACACAATCATATCCCATTGCCCACCATCTTGTTGAGGCGTTTGTAAAAGAAAGGCTACATTGCGGCTTGTCACAGGTTCGCCAGCAGTTTTTAAAATATTTTCATGGAAATAATTGGCCTTTTCGTATTTATCCCAAAAGAAAGTATAACTTTGTGAGAGTTCAAATTCTTCGAGCTTGAAGTTATTAAAGAGTCTGTGGCGGAATGTATTCAGCGCCGCAAACATCCAGCAACGACCAGAAGCCTTTTGGTTGGCTACTTTTCCGTGTTCCAAATCAATCGAGTACACCGGCTGATTTTCCACAACAGACGCAACCGTCTCACTAGATCCTTTCAAACCATTCTTTACTGCAGCATTTTGCGCCACGATACGCTCTGTCTTACTTTGAAAACTTTCTTTATATTGTTTCGTCAATTCCTTCGTTAACGTAAACATCACTTCATCTCCTTTAACCTTAATATTCTTATCGTACTCCTCTTAATAAACGGATGCAATACGATTTAATAAAAAAGCAACAATATCCTTTATATTTTGTTTCCATCAAAAAGACGGTATCTCTACCGCCTTTTTCTAATACCCTCTTATTTAGTAAAATCAGCCATATTGATTGGAATGGACCTTCCGTCTGGCAAGCGTAATTCCGCTGTGCCATCCATATTAAAGACTAAACTATCTAATCCTACCCCATAACCAGCAGCAAACTTAGCAAGTTTTTCTTGGACAGGGTCCACTGCAGGCTCGTCATTCTCTCCTGAATCTAAACTAGGCTCACTTCCTTCATTTTCATGAGGCTTTGGAGTTGATGGAGTTTCAGATTGGGATTGCGAAGTGCTTGGCTTAGAAATTGAGTCTGAAGGTTTCTCTTCTTTCGTTGTTCCCTTTTGTTCTTCTGAAGTGCTTTGTGGCGTTTCTTCTGGTTGTTTTTCTTTTTCTCCTTGTTCCTTTTCCCCTGTATTTGCTGTGGATGGTTCTGTTTTTTCTGCGTCCTTTTGCGCATGCTCTTGGAATTGTTTGAGCACTCCCGGTTCTTCCGTCTTTTGTTTTGGATCTAAGACAGGAACTTCAACCACATAATATGATTCATTCTCTTCGTAAGGGTTCGCCATAAAAGTCACTCGAATGACGTTTCCCGGAGTAGAAGCTACTCCTTTATAGGCTTCAGGAATCGGCAACTGGATTTCCCCTACTTTATAGTTATTTTCCAAGTATGGTGTTCCGTGGAATTCATCAAACACACGGACCAATGCTTCTGTTCCTCCTGGAATCTTATACTGTGGTTTCAATCTGAGATGAGTGTCCCCGGCATAAAACGGATAGAAAATAGTATGACTAGCCATTTCATAAGCAAGAGATGCGGTCACTGTGAACGTTCCTTCATAATGAACTTCTGGATAATCTTTTGAAGTAATACTATATTTAAATGTTTCTCCTGGAAGATACGATTTAAGAAGTTCAAAGTTCGCAATATTTCCAACCCCATCTCCAAACACTCGCCCAGATAGCTTTTCTAGTTGATGTCCGTCTGGAGTTGTGAGTTTTACAATCATATTCGTTCCTAATTTTTCATCGATTCCCGGAGCAAATGTGAATGAAACACGCTTCTGCCCATTGGCTAAAGTAAATGCCTGATTATTAAAAGTGCTTGCTTTCAACAGCGCAATTGCTTCTTCTAATTCCGCACCAGAATACACTTTATTATTCCGTTTTTTGGCTACTCCATCTTCTGGTTTAGAGGTTTCATAATCATGATGAGAATGCCCTCCGCTAAACGGTTTACTCTCATCAATAGGTTCTGCATGATGATGATCTCCATGAGGATAAATAATAGAATTTTTTTCCTTATCGACTACAATTTGGTCTCGTTTAACCCCATATTCTTTCATAATTCGAGCAATTTTTTCCTCGATTTTTCTCTCTAACTCTTTATCCTCTTTATTTTCCTGAGTCGTATTTTCTGAAGGAGTCACTTCCTGCGTGGTATTTGGTTCGTTAGTTTCGGGGGAATCCTCAACCTTTCGACCATAATACCGCGCTCTGGCTTCTTCTAGGTTTTCTTTAGGAATCAAATATTCCCATCGACTATTTACGAGTTGTTCATATGGAATTACATGAACATCTTTTAAACTACCATTATGAGCTACTAATAAATACTTGCTTGTTTTTCCAATAATATGATTTCCATCAAATAAAAATCCATCGCTCGTAGGATAATGAATTCCTGGAAATTGTTTTTCACTTGAAGAGGAATCCGGTACTCGATTCTCTTCTCTAGAAGTTGAAGGAGGTGTTGAAAGGAATGCTCCTGTTGTTCCTCCAAAATTGGATTGAACTAGACCTGGTGAAGATAACGAATGAGCGGTCTGATTCAATTGGTTTTTATAAATAAAGTGGTAATGATCCCCGTGTCTCACCACATATCCAAGCTCGTTCTCCTCAACAACATCTTTGAAATCAAAAGTATAATGGTCCTCGTTAGAATTCAATGGATAAGGTTTCTTCCCGTCTTTATGCTCGAAAATAGCATCTTTTGGAACTTCTCCATAAACGAAATGATAGTGATCTCCATGTTTTTTAAGATATCCATTTGTAAAAACTTCACCCACGATCGTTTTAGGTTTATTCTTTTTAATTTCTTCAGCCGCTTTCTCGTATTTGGCCATTTTTTTCTTATCGATTTCTTCTTTTGTTGTATCCTCTGCAACTGGTTCTTCTTGTTTCACAGCGCCTTGTTGATTTACCCAAACAAATCCGCCTAATAGAGCGATACTGACACTTCCAATAAAGAGTGATTTCTTTAGTAATTTCATTAAATTTCCCCCAAAAAAATATTCTAAATCGTATTTATTACGTTTTACAATATACTACCCTACCTCACTTCTGTCAACCACTTTGTGAGAAAAATCTTCAATCTTAAACTTTTAACTCTAACCATAACCGTTTAAAAAAATCCTAAAAGAATCGAGTTTTAATAGCAAAATAGAAAAATCAGATTATACTAATAACAAATCAATTACCAAAAGGAGCATATCATGAATTCTTCTTTCAAAAAAATCATCTTAATGAATACCTTATACGGATTGCTTTGGGGAGTTATTTTTATCTCTGCCAAATACATGGATGTCATTAGCCAAGCTCCTAAAGGTGGGGTATTCCGATTTGATTTCCAATCGCTTGTTGGTTGTATTTTGCTGTCTGGAATTTATCTGTTTCCATTTTTTAAAATGGCAGTTAAGAATACGAACCTTCCAGAGTTGAAAAAATCAATCGCTTTAAGCCTCTCTACGATCCTTGCTTTCTTAGTTGGAACTTTTGATATTTCAAAAAAATCATTCCTCATCACTCACGAGGGCCTCTTGTATATCCTTGCAATTGTTCTATTTCACCAACTGTTATTCCTCATCTACAAATACTTCAAAAGAAAAAAAGAGGCTTACTAAATTTTTAGAAACCTGTTTTCATTTAAATCGAAAAATACTAATCCGAGGGCGTACATTCAAAATCCAGTACGCCCTTACTTTTTAAAGTAGCTGTTTTTTTATGCGTTCCCTTTCCAAGCATTGGCGATAACATCGCAGTGGTTCATCAAAAAGGAAAGCATAAAAACATCTTGCGAAACACTCCAAACTCTCAGGAATAAAACAAAGTTAACCTCCATAAAAGTACAAAAGAGCCCTTCGGATTCTATAGCAATCATCATAGCGAGTGTAATCGATGCGAATTAGTGCCTCTGGAATTTCATTTCCTAGAGTCACTTTGAGGCTCGATAGGAGCTGAGACTTAAGGCTCAGCCCGGTACAGCTATAATGATTGCTATGAAGATATCCGAAAGGGCTCGAAGTACATTGTAAACACCAGTGTCTTATACGTAAGTTGCCTTAACAAAAATTAAACAGAATATCTAGATGCTCCAAGCGTAGAGTGTGATGGATAAACAAAAAGAGCATCAGTGGATTGAAAGAATAGTGGGAAATCGTATTGAAACGAATAAGAGGGAGTTAGGAATTGATTCCTTACTCCCTCTTTGAGGCTTCAAAGGTGAGTGACTACAGGCACGAGCCGGTACCCCACTATGACTCTTTCAATCTTCAAACTGATGCTCGAAGGTTTATCCACCCCATCAAAAGATGGATGAATCTGTCAGATATTTTGTTTTATTTTACTGGAGTTAAAGTAATGAACTGCTCGATGTTGTCGGCAACTTGCGCCAACGCTTTCTTCCAAAATGCGCTGTCTTCAACATCCACGCCCAACACCTTCGCAGTATCTTCCGCAGAAGTCACTGTTGTGGCACGCAATAACTCTTGATATTTCTCAACGAATCCTTCAGGTTGCTCTTGATAGATGGCATATAAGCCTTTAGAGAACAATCCGCCGAATGCGTACGGGAAGTTGTAGAAGCTTAAGCCGCTACTGTAGTAGTGCGGTTTGCAAGCCCACATATATGGATGCATTGCATCTGGATCTAATCCATCTCCGTATGCTTCTTTTTGGGCATCCAACATTAATTGTTCTAAGTCTTTCGAGAACATGAAGCTCTTTTCACGGTTTTCAAATACTGCTGATTCGAATAAGTAACGTGAATAAATATCCACGATGATTTGTGTTGTATCTTGTAATTGTGATTCCAATAAGGCAACTTTTTCAGCATCGCTCGCTTGTCTAATTACTGTATTCATCACGATATTTTCATTGAACGTTGACGCAGTTTCAGCAACAGGCATTGAGTACTCTTGGTTTAATACACGGTGGTTTTCGATGTGTAAACCGTGGTATGCATGTCCTAATTCGTGCGCAATTGTTACAACGTCGCTTAATGAACCAGAGAAGTTTGTTAAGATACGTGATTGTTTGATGAATGGCAGGTTGCTACAGAACGCGCCTCCCACTTTTCCTTTACGTGGTAAGAAGTCGATGTAGTTGTTTTCGTAAGCTTCTTTTGTCATCTCGGCTAAATCTTCCGAGAAGCCTTTGAAGTTTTCTAATAAGAATTCTTTAGACTCTTCGATTGTGAAACGACGTGAGCTTTCTCCGATTGGTGCAAATAAGTCGTAGAATGGTAATCCATTTTCATGACCTAAGAGTGCTGCTTTATGTTTTAAGTAAGCGCGGAATTGTGGTAAATATTCGCGAATCGCTTCAAGAAGCGCATCCAATGTTTTACGAGACATACGAGATGCTTCTAATGTTTGCGCTAGTGGAGATTCGAATCCACGTAAGCTTGTTTCTGTTAATACTTGTTGTTTAATATTGTTTAAGGCAAATGCGATTGGTTCTTTGATGGTATCGTACATTTTCAACTCTGTTTCGTACGCTTCTTTACGAACCGCTGCATCAGCATCATACGCCATATTACGAATTTCGCTAAGCGTTACTTTTTCGCCTTTAAATTCTCCTTCAACGCCTGAAGTCATCGCTTCGAAGAGTTGTTCCCAACCGTCTCCACCGCTAATAGAGAATTTCGCAATCACATCTTCTAATTCATCGGATAATAGATGTTTGTATTGTTGTTTTGCTTCTGCAAAGTAGAATTCGTAGTCTTTTAGATTTTCGTCGGAAGTGATATCAGTTTCCACGCTTCCGATAAATTTGTAAACTTTGGTATACGCACTGTTTAACGCAGCATACGCATTGCCGAATAATGTCCGATATTTATTCGCTGTTTCGTCTGTTGTGTTCGCTGTTAATGTTAAATTAATGTAGTTTCCAAGACGGTTGCTTAAAACGCTGAACTCTTCTAGTGCCGCAATTGCCTCTTTGATAGACTCTAAGTTATCTTCTAGTGTTAAGCTATTGAATACCTCTCTAAAGTTTGAAAAACGTTCAAAGTCACGTTTAAACTCTTCACTTTCAAATGAAGGATAGATTTCTTTTAATGACCATTCTGTTGACATTTTGGATCCCCCTTATTTTCACTATATGTTTTATTCTACCCAATTTTTCTGAAAATTCATAGTGTAAGTACCTTTATTCTCCCACAAACAACGTGTATACTTAAGAGGCAAACACTTTTCAAAAAAGGAGTTCTTATGAAAAAAACTTGGAAAGAATTGTTCCCAGATGCCCTTCTTGGAGAATCGACTCAAAATGCTGTTCCTGTACAGTTGAACGGTGAAACGATTTTTCTCTTAGAAGAAAGTTTATCTGAACGTGAACGATTTCTCATTCAAACATTAACTACACAACCGACAACACCAACCATTCCAACGCATCCTTGGCTTGCCTACTTGGAAGGTAAAGGAGCTCTCCCAAGCGAGACCGCCTATATTCAAAGTGTGCATTTAGCCGTCTTTCCAAAGCAGGAAGGCGTCTTTCACGAAAAAGACTGGTTAGAATTCGTCGAGAACCTAACCATTGGGGCGCTTGCTATCTTCAAAAACTTCCGCCATCATTACACGCTGGTCGTGAATCCGGAAGTCTCAACCGCTCTTGCTAGCACTCTTTTTGAAGTAAAATCCGCTATTGAAGACGACTTTGCGGTAGAACTGCAAATCTTTATCGGGAACCGCTGGGCAACTAATACGAATACCCCTCTACTGTACCAAGCCGAAAAAGCTCTATTTGTTGAATATTTATTACATTCTCACAAACGTTCTTGCCTGGAGTTTTCTCCTGTTCTACTATGGGGAATCGCCAATGGACTGTTGGATATTGCTCCGATTGCGGATGAACTACTCCTTCTTTTAAACGTAGAGGAAGTAAAAGAGTTCGTTGAAGCACTTTGGGATGCCCATGGAAATGTCTCAAAAGCTAGTAAAAAATTATTCTTACATCGGAATACCTTGCAGTATCGCATCGACCGTTTTGCGGAACAAACAGGGCTCAACGTCAAGGACATGAACGACCTCACGCTCTGTCACTTGCTCTTACAAAAACAAAGTTACTAAAATAAATAGCCACTTCTATTTTGAATAGAAGTGGCTATTTTTATTATGTTACGCTTTTACGGCTACTTTTTTAGGAGCGACTTTTGTTTCTTTAATCGTCACTTTCCCTTTTTGAGAACCGATTGTCACTTTTTGGCCGAAGCGAATTTCTCCGCTGAGGAGTGCTTCACTTAGTGGGTCTTCGATTTTCTTTTGAATTGCACGACGAATTGGGCGTGCCCCGTATTCTGGGTCGAATCCTTCTTCTGCAATTAAATCAATCACACCTGAAGTGAATTTCAATTCGATATTGAGTTCCGCAAGACGTGTCTTAATATCTTTTGTCATCAATTGAACGATTTGACGTAATTCCGGTTTCGTTAATTTATGGAAGACGATAATTTCGTCGATACGGTTTAATAGTTCTGGACGGAACGCATTCTTCAACTCTTCACGGATACGTTTTTCCATTGCAGCATGGTCATGTTGGATGGTTTTCGCGCCGAAACCAACTGATTTTTCATCTCTGAGAGCTGTTGCCCCAAGATTTGATGTCATGATGAGAATCGTATTTCTGAAGTCGACTTTACGTCCTTTTGAATCAGTCAAATGTCCATCATCTAAGACTTGTAATAAAATATTAAACACATCTGGGTGGGCTTTTTCAATTTCATCTAAGAGAATCACAGAGTAAGGTTTGTTGCGAATTTTCTCTGTTAATTGTCCCCCTTCATCGAATCCAACGTATCCTGGAGGTGAACCCACTAAACGGCTAACCGCGTGTTTCTCCATATACTCAGACATATCGATACGAACAAGTGCGTCTTGGTCGCCAAACATTGCTTCCGCTAAAGTTTTGGCTAGCTCTGTCTTACCAACCCCTGTAGGTCCAAGGAATAAGAATGAACCGATTGGACGTCTTGGATCTTTCAACCCACTACGCGCACGGCGAATGGAACGAGCCACTGCTGATACAGCTTCTTCTTGTCCAATCACGCGTTGATGCAATTCTTTTTCAAGATGCACGAGACGTTCACTTTCTTTTTTCTCCATTTGTTTTAATGGAATACCAGTCCATTGGGATACCACTTCTGCGATATCTTCTTCAGTAATGGCCGCAACGAATTCTTGTTTCGCTTCGATTTCTACTTTTTGACGAAGTTTTTCAAGCTTGTCGCGTTTGGCTTGTTCTTTCTTGCGTAAACGAGCTGCTTCTTCGAATTTTTGTTCACGAATCGCTTCGTCTTTCTTCACTGCGAGTTCTGCCACTTCTACTTCGAGTTTTTGAAGTGGTGAGTGTTTACCACTGCGGTCCAGACGGGCTTTTGCAGCTGTTTCGTCCATCAAGTCGATGGCTTTATCTGGTAATTTACGAGATGTAATATAACGAACCGATAATTGTACCGCTGCTTCAATCGCTGCGTCTGTGATTTCCACACGGTGGTGGTCTTCATAACGTTTGCGAAGGCCTTTTAAAATTTCAACAGTGTCATCTGCGCTAGGTTCGTTGACATGAACAGAGGCAAAACGACGTTCTAAAGCTGCATCTTTTTCAATATATTTTTGATACTCATCTAAAGTTGTCGCCCCAATAACTTGGATTTCACCACGAGCAAGGGCAGGCTTTAGAATATTAGAAGCATCAATCGAACCTTCCGCTCCACCGGCACCAATCAACGTATGCAACTCATCAATAAAGAGAATCACATCTTGTTCGCGGTATACTTCATCCAAAATTTTCTTCATGCGCTCTTCGAATTCACCACGATATTTTGTTCCTGCAACGACTGCACCCATATCTAACATCATTAAACGCTTCTCAGCAATTTCTTCAGGAACTTCTCCAGAGACCATTCGTTGAGCTAAGCCTTCAACAATAGCTGTCTTACCAACACCTGGTTCCCCAACGAGGACAGGGTTATTTTTTGTACGACGGCTAATGATTTGGATAATGCGGCGTACTTCCTCTTCACGACCAACAACTGGGTCAATCTTTCCTTGACGGGCTAATTCAGTTAAGTCACGCGCTAAGCTGTTTAATGTAGGGGTTCCCTCTTGGCTAGATTCTTGGCGGGCTTTTCTTTTAGCAGCTCCAGAACTAGCAGGTTGAATTCCTATTTTCCCGTAGATTTCTTTCATTAATTCTTGAGGGTCAACTTGGTTATCACGAAGAATCTTCGTTGCTAATACTTCTTCACGTAATAAGGCTAATAATAAGTGTTCTGTTCCTACTTGTGGCACTTCGAGGCGTTTTGCTTCATCTGTAGCAGATAAAATCACCTTTTTAGCTCTAGGAGAATAAGGCATTAAGTAAGGATCCATCTGTTTTCGGTTTGAACCATATCCTGTAAGAGACTCAATTTCTGTACGAACGATTTCTGCTGTGAGGCCTGCTGCACGTAGTACATGACCAGCAATCCCTTCTTGTTCTAAGATTAATCCTAATAATAAATGCTCAGTTCCGACTGCCTGATGCTTAAATAAAATAGCTTCTCTAGCGGCTAAGACCATCGCACTTTTTGCTTTTGGTGTAAAAATTTCACTCATGGACTTTATCCTTTCTGTTTCTAACGATACTTCAAATTATCGATTAATTTCTTCATCATATTACTACGAATTTCATCTCCGTTTTTAACAGAAACTGGAAACGTGTCCTTTTCCATCATCAAAGCCACCATTTGGGCTTCACGTTTTGATATTAATTCGTTCTCATATAAATTTTGTAATAAATGATTTGCTTCTCGTACTGATAGTTGAGGGGGAATTAAATCTCCTAAAGTGTTTAGAATATCCATTTCATCCACTAAATTTACTTTCATTATGCGGATATACCCACCGCCTCCACGCTTACTTTCTACAACATATCCTTGTTGGATGGTAAAACGAGTATTAATCACGTAATTAATTTGAGAAGGAACGCAATTGAATTGATCTGCAATCTCACTGCGTCTGATTTCTACTGTTTCATTCGAAAGTAATACATTTTTCAAATAACTTTCTATCAAATCGGACATATTTTGATTTTGATTTTGCATTCATCTTCCTCCTTTAACCTTGACTATATTTGACTTTAATTATACAGAAGTTTTCTCTCCTTGCCAATTAAATTGCCTTTAAAGCAAAAAAAGAAGCTAAACAAATGTTTAGCTTCTTTTCTTCATAACTATCGGGAATACAGGATTCGAACCTACGACCCCTTGGTCCCAAACCAAGTGCTCTACCAAGCTGAGCTAATTCCCGTAAGAAAAAATGCACCCAACAGGAGTCGAACCTGTAACCGCTTGATTCGTAGTCAAGTACTCTATCCAATTGAGCTATGGGTGCATTGTATATTTAGTTAATGCCGAGGACCGGGGTCGAACCGGTACGGTCATCACTGACCGCAGGATTTTAAGTCCTGTGCGTCTGCCAATTCCGCCACCCCGGCATGGGCCATGGTTTTACATTGGCTAAGCGGAAGACGGGGTTCGAACCCGCGACCCCCACCTTGGCAAGGTGGTGTTCTACCACTGAACTACTTCCGCAAATTTGGTTTTAATGCCGGCTAAAGGACTTGAACCCTCGACCCTCTGATTACAAATCAGATGCTCTACCAACTGAGCTAAGCCGGCTATGAGTGATACAGGGCTCGAACCTGTGACCCTCTGATTAAAAGTCAGATGCTCTACCAACTGAGCTAATCACTCATCAATGGAGGTTAACGGGATCGAACCGCTGACCCTCTGCTTGTAAGGCAGATGCTCTCCCAGCT
>ERZ773005.121-NODE-121-length-72695-cov-5.602877_pt1 | contig 72695 bp, 90 predicted proteins | sample MGYA00580666_ERZ773005 | MGnify/ENA primary metagenome ERZ773005 (study PRJEB29015, sample SAMEA2737999) | human oral metagenome | biome: human oral; feature: human-associated habitat; material: dental | place: China | collected 2061 ...
CGAAAGCAATTTTAGGCCGAAAACTTGGCATGACACAGATTTTCACCGAAGAAGGGAAAGTTGTCCCGGTTACCGTCGTTGAGTCCGGAAAGAATATTGTCATCCAGAACAAGACGGTGGAAACAGACGGCTATAACGCGGTGCAGCTGGGTTTCGGCGAGGTCAAAGAGCGTAAAGTTACGAAACCTTTGAAGGGGCATTTCGAAAAGGCAGGCGTTCAGCCGGTTAAGTTCATTCGTGAGATGCGCCTTATGGCTCCTTCTGAATATAAAGTCGGCGACGTAATTGGCGTCGATGTTTTCACGGCGGGAGAGTTGGTCGATGTGACCGGCACTTCTAAAGGAAAAGGCTTTGCCGGTACGGTCAAGCGGCATCATTTCGCCCGCGGTCCGATGGGACACGGTTCCAAGTCGCACCGTGAGCCCGGCTCCACCGGCGCTATGATCAGCGGTCATGGCGGACGCGTTCTGAAAGGGAAAAAGCTCCCCGGACACATGGGACATGAGCGCGTAACCGTGCAGTGCTTAACGGTCGTCAAGGTGGACACGGATCGCAACCTGCTTTTAATTAAGGGCGCGATTCCCGGTCCGAAAAAGAGTTTTCTCGTAATTCGTAATACCGTTAAACCGAAGAAAAAATAATTGGAAGGAGGATTTGCTGAATTATGCCTACAGTAGCAGTTTATGATATGGCGAACAAACAGGTTGGCGATATCGAGTTGAATGATAACATTTTCGGCGTGGAAGTGAATGGCCCCCTCCTTCATCAGGCGGTCGTCATGCAGCTGGCTTCCCAGCGCTTGGGAACGCATTCCACTAAGACCCGGGCAATGGTTCGCGGCGGCGGCCGTAAGCCTTGGCGGCAGAAGGGCACAGGGCACGCGCGAAGCGGCTCAAATACTTCGCCGGTATGGGTCGGCGGCGGCGTCGTCTTTGGCCCGCACCCGCGCTCTTATTCCTTCAGCATGCCGCGTAAACAGCGCCGCTTGGCGATCAAGTGCGCTCTTTCAGATAAGGTGCAGAGCGGAGATTTCCTCGTTTTAGAGAGCTTGAATTTCGATATTCCCAAGACGAAGGATGTCGTCAAAATGCTCGACGCTTTTAAGGTTGAGAAGAAAGCCTTGATTATCACGGCGGATGAAGCGGAGAATGTCGAGCGCTCTTCCCGCAATATCCCGGGCGTAAAAGCTATCCCGGCGATGGGGCTGAATGTTTTTGACATTCTTCATCATGATAAGCTCTTCGTCACGAAGGACGCCGTCAATCGGATCGAGGAGGTGTTCGCATGATGGAAGCTCGTGATATCCTGCTTCGTCCGCTGGTTACGGAAAAATCGACCGCTTTGCTGGAAGAAGGCAAATATGTGTTTGAAGTGGCGAAAGCGGCGAATAAGGTGCAGATCGCTCAGGCTGTCGCCGAGATTTTTAACGTCAAAGTTGTGGCGGTCAACACCATCAACGTCACCGGCAAGGTAAAGCGCGTAGGGCGTAACGTTGGTCGGCGCCGCAGTTACAAAAAAGCGATCGTTACTCTCGCTCCGGGGGAAACGATTCAGTTCTTTGAAGGCTGATATTTCGGTAAAGGAGGTTAGGTAAGTGGCAATCAAGAGTTTCAAACCCTATTCGGCCGGCAGACGCTCTATGACCGTGGCGTCGTTCGACGAGATAACAACGAACAAGCCGGAAAAATCTTTGGTAACGAGCCTTAAACAACACGGCGGCCGCAATCAGCAGGGGCGGCTGACGGTTCGTCATCAGGGCGGCGGTCATAAGCGCCGCTATCGGATTATTGATTTTAAGCGTAATAAAGATGGGATTCCGGCCAAGGTCGCGACGATCGAATACGATCCGAACCGCAGCGCCCGCATCGCTCTCTTGAATTACGCGGACGGTGAAAAACGCTATATCATCGCCCCGAACGGCATTAAGGTCGGCGATAAAGTGGTGTCCGGTCCTGACGCCGATATTAAACCGGGCAACGCGCTTCCGATCGCGAATATTCCGCTCGGCACGATGATTCATAATATCGAGCTGAAAATCGGCAAAGGCGGACAGCTCGTCCGCTCCGCCGGAACCAGCGCGCAGCTCATGGCGAAGGAAGGCAGCTACGCGCTCCTTCGTATGCCTTCAGGGGAGCTTCGCAAGGTGCATATCAACTGCCGTGCGACTATCGGCGAAGTCGGCAACCTGGAACATGAAAATATTACCATCGGCAAAGCGGGACGTTCCCGCTGGCTGGGTATTCGTCCTTCTACCCGCGGCGTCGCAATGAATCCGAACGACCATCCGCATGGCGGCGGCGAAGGCCGTAGTCCTGTCGGCCGTAAGCATCCGGTCACAAAGTGGGGTAAATGCGCGATGGGCGCTAAGACCCGTCGCAAGAAACCGTCGGATAAGTTTATTGTCAAGAGACGCAAGTAATAGAGAGGGAAGCAGGGCGCTGAGAGCCGTCCTGTCGGGAAGGAGGATATATTTTGTCAAGATCGGTAAAAAAAGGGCCTTTCGTCCATGAAAGCCTGCTGAAGAAAATTAACGCGCTGAACGAGGCCAACGAAAAGAAAGTTATCAAAACCTGGTCGCGCAGCTCGACGATTCTGCCGGAATTTGTCAGCCATACGGTCGCCGTGCATGACGGCCGCAAGCATGTGCCGGTTTATATTACGGAAGATATGGTCGGGCATAAACTCGGCGAGTTCGCGCCGACGCGTACATATAAGGGCCATTCCGGCTCTGAGAAGAGGACGGAGCTTAAATAACTGCGAAAGGAGAATCCTTAAATGGAAGCTAAAGCCGTAGCTAAATATATTCGCATTGCTCCGCGTAAAGTACGGGTCGTCATGAACCTGATTCGTGGCAAGAGCGTCGCCGAAGCCTTTGCGATTTTGAAATTTACGCCGAAAGCCGGCGCCGATGTCATAGAAAAAGTGCTGAAATCCGCGGTAGCCAATGCGGAAAATAATTTTGACATGAATGTTGATAAACTGTACGTTTCCTCTGCTTACGTCGATCAGGGGCCGACGCTGAAACGGATTCATCCGCGCTCGCGCGGGCAGGCGTTCAGTATTCTCAAGCGGACGTCGCACGTTACGGTTATCGTTTCAGAAAAGTAAGAAGGAGGGGAACGTATTGGGTCAGAAAGTAAATCCGCATGGTATGCGTCTGGGAATCGTTAAAACCTGGGACGCCAAATGGTATGCGGATAAAGATTATGCAGAGAACCTGCACGAAGATATCAAGATTCGCGATTATCTGATGAAAAGCCTCCAGACGGCGGGAATTTCCCGGGTCGAGACGGAGCGCCTGAAAAATCGTCTGCGCCTGACGATCCACACGGCGAAGCCGGGCATGGTCATCGGTCGCGGCGGCTCCGGGATTGAACAGATCAAGGCGGGGCTGAAGGGTTATACGGAAAAACGCGTCGATATTGATATCGCAGAAGTAAAATCGCCGGATCTTGACGCCAAGCTGGTGGCGGAAAACGTCGCCGGACAGTTGGAGCGCCGCATCGCTTTTCGCCGGGCGATGAAGTCCTGCGTCGGGCGCACGATGCGTATGGGAGCGAAGGGCGTCAAAATCATGGTCAGCGGCCGTCTGGGCGGGGCGGAAATCGCCCGTACTGAAGCGTACCGCGAGGGCAGTATTCCACTTCATACGCTGCGGGCGGATATTGATTATGGTACGGCGGAAGCCGCGACGACTTACGGACGTATCGGCGTTAAAGTCTGGATCTTCAAAGGGGAAGTCCTTCCCGAGAAGAAACAGGCGGCTCGGGCGGAAGGGAGCGAAGCCTGATGTTACTACCAAAGAGAGTTAAATATCGTAAGCAGTTTCGCGGACGTATGAAAGGAAAAGCGCAGCGCGGCAATACTGTGTCGCACGGTCAGTTTGGCCTCGTCGCTTTGGAACCGGCCTGGATTACCAATCGCCAGATCGAGGCGGCTCGTATCGCCATGACGCGCTACATTAAGCGCGGCGGGCAGGTCTGGATAAAAATTTTCCCTGATAAGCCGGTTACCGCGAAGCCTGCCGAAACCCGTATGGGCAGCGGCAAGGGATCGCCGGAATACTGGGTTGCCGTTGTCAAGCCGGGCCGCGTCCTGTTTGAAATGGACGGTATTTCGGAAGAAGTCGCGAAAGAGGCGATGCGCCTCGCCGGTCATAAACTGCCCATCAAGACGAAGTTCGTAAAGCGTGACGATGACCAGCAGAAAGAGGGCGGTGAAGTAAATGAAGGTTAATGAGATACGTGATATGAGTGCTGGCGAACTTAACCAGAAAGTTGCTTCCCTGAAAGAAGAGCTGTTCAACCTCAGATTTCAGCTCGCTACCGGTCAGCTGGAGAACCCGATGCGTATCCGGGAAGTTAAAAAGACGATCGCCCGAATAAAGACGGTTCAGCGGCAACAGGAACTTAACGCCGGAGAAATAGGCTGAGGAAGGAGGCTCCTTAATGAGCGACAGAAACGATCGCAAGACGAGAGTGGGCAAAGTCGTCAGCGATAAGATGGATAAGACTGTAGTGGTCGCCGTGGAAGACATCGAGCAGCACAAGCTCTATAAAAAAGCGGTCAAAAAGACGGTGAAATTCAAGGCGCACGACGAAGAAAACGACGCGCATACGGGCGACACCGTTCAGATCATGGAAACACGGCCGCTGTCCAAGGATAAAAGGTGGCGGGTCGTCAAAGTGGTCGAACGGGCGAAATAATCGCCTTCAGATACATAAATCTGAAAAGGAGGTAAGACAATGATTCAACAGCAAACGATGCTGAACGTTGGCGACAATACCGGCGCTAAGGAACTCATGTGCATCCGGGTCATGGGCGGATCATACCGTAAATATGCCAATATCGGCGATATCATCGTGGCGGCGGTCAAGTCGGCGGCGCCCGGCGGCATGGTCAAAAAAGGCGACGTCGTTAAAGCGGTCGTTGTCCGCAGCGTGAAGGGTCTGCGCCGCCCGGACGGTTCTTTTATCCGGTTCGACGAGAACGCGGCCGTCATCATCAAAGAAGATAATACGCCGCGCGGAACGCGTATTTTCGGCCCGGTAGCCCGTGAGCTTCGCGATAAGGATTTCATGAAAATCGTTTCCCTGGCCCCGGAAGTACTTTAAGAGTGAGGAGGTGCTATTTTGTCACTGAACAATCATCTGCATGTCAAAAAGGGCGATACGGTCGTCGTGCTGTCCGGCAAAGATAAAGGGCAGAAGGGAAAGGTTATTCTCTCTATGCCGAAGAAGTCTAAGGTCGTCGTTGAAGGCGTGAATAAGATAAAGCGGCATACGAAGCCGAATCAGAAAGCGCCGCAGGGCGGCATTATCACGAAAGAGGCGCCGCTCGCCGCCTGCAAGGTCATGGTCGTCTGCCCGGCCTGCCAGAAGCCGACCCGCACGGCAAAAAAGCTGGTCAATGGTAAATATGTCCGCGCCTGCAAGAAGTGCGGCGAAGTCGTCGACGAGGCGAAATAATCGGGAAAGGAGGAGCATAAGTGGATAGATTACAGGAAAAGTACGCGAAGGAAGCCGCTCCGGAGCTTACGAAGAAGTTCGGCTACAAGAACGTCATGCAGCTTCCTAAGTTGGAAAAAGTTATTATCAATATGGGCGTCGGGGAAGCCGTCGGCAATCCGAAAGCCCTCGACGCTGCCGTCAATGATCTGACGCTGATCGCCGGGCAGAAACCCATCGTTACCCGGGCGAAAAAGTCCATCGCGACGTGGAAGATTCGTCAGGGGATGCCCATCGGCGCGAAAGTTACCCTGCGCGGGAGCCGGATGTATCAGTTCCTAGACAAGTTCATCAACGTCGCGTTGCCGCGCGTCCGCGATTTTCACGGCGTCAGCGCCAAGGCGTTCGACGGTCGGGGCAATTATTCGGTAGGGCTGAAAGAGCAGCTTATTTTCCCGGAAATTGATTACGATAAAATCGACAAGGTTCGGGGGATGAATGTAGTTATCGTCACTACGGCAAAAACCGACGAGGAGGCCAGAGAGCTTCTCTCCCTCTTGGGGATGCCGTTTAGCGCTTAACCAAAAAGGAAAGAGGAGGTACTGACTGTGGCCAAGAAGGCTATGATTGAAAAATGGAGCCGTGAACCCAAATATAAGGTCCGCAAGTATAATCGCTGCAAGATCTGCGGTCGTCCGCATGGTTATATGAGAAAATTTGATATGTGCCGCATCTGCTTTCGCGAGCAGAGCTATAAGGGTGCCATCCCTGGCGTTACGAAGGCCAGCTGGTAACCTGCTGAGTTAGAAAGAAAGGAGGATATCGATTTATGGTAATGACTGATCCTATTGCCGATATGTTGACCCGTTTGCGTAACGCAAATTCGGTTTTGCATGATAAAGTTGAAATTCCCGGTTCCAAAATCAAGAGGGCGATCGCCGCGGTCTTGAAGGAGGAAGGGTTTATTCGCGATTTCACGTTCATGGAGGACAATAAGCAGGGGATGCTGGTGCTGACCCTGAAGTATGGTCCCGAGCGGGAAAAAGTGATTTCCGGAATCAAGCGTATCTCTAAGCCCGGTCTTCGCATGTACGCGAAGAGCGCCGAACTGCCCCGGGTTCTCGGCGGCCTTGGCATCGCGATTATTTCTACGTCTAAGGGAATCATGAGCGATAAAAAAGCCCGTCAGGCCGGTCTGGGCGGCGAAATTCTCGCTTACGTCTGGTAATGAGAGAGAGAACTGGGAGGTGTACAGATAAATGTCAAGAATTGGTAGAGCGCCGATTACGATTCCGTCCGGCGTGACCGTTACGCTGGGAAGCGGAAATAAGGTTACGGTTAAAGGCCCCAAAGGCGAACTGTCGCGGGCCTGCCACCCGGATATGAAAGTGACGGTTAAGGACAGCATAGTTACGGTCGAGCGCCCTTCGGAAGATAAGCTGCATAAATCGCTGCACGGGCTGACCCGGACGCTGATCAACAATATGGTTATCGGCGTGACCGCGGGCTTTTCGAAAAGTTTAGAAATTAACGGCGTCGGCTATCGTGCCGTCAAACAGGGGAAAAACCTGAACCTGTCGCTGGGCTTTTCGCATCCGGTCATTGTCGAGCCGCCGAAAGGTATCGAGCTTGACGCTCCGGCCGCTAATAAGATCGTAATTAGCGGGGCGGACAAGGAGCTCGTCGGCGGGGTCGCCGCGAAGATTCGTTCGTTGCGCGAGCCGGAGCCGTATAAGGGCAAGGGCATTAAATACGAGGGCGAACATATTCGCCGCAAGGTCGGTAAAGCCGGCGCCAAGGGCAAGAAATAAAACATTTTGACGGAAAGGAGTGATCCGCTTGCTTCGTAAAATAGATAAAAACAAGGCGCGTCAGAAGCGTCATCTTCGGGTGCGCAGTCATATTTCCGGAACGCCGGAACGCCCGCGCCTCAATGTGTTCCGCAGCCTGAGCAATATCTACGCGCAGGTCATCGATGATAAAAACGGGGTGACGCTGGTTGCCGCCAGCTCAAAAGATAAGGGCTTTTCCGCTTATGGCGGCAATATTGCCGCGGCTAAAGCTGTCGGCGAGGCGATCGCGAAAAAAGCCATCGAAAAAGGAATCCAGACGGTCGTTTTTGACCGCGGCGGCTATATTTATCATGGCCGGGTCGCTGCTCTGGCGGAGGCGGCTCGTGAGGCCGGTCTGAAATTCTAAACTTGAAAAGGAGGTAACTGAATGGCTAGAATGGACAACGAAACTCCGGAATATCAGGAGAAAGTCGTATATATAAACCGTGTCGCCAAGGTCGTCAAAGGCGGTCGCCGGTTCTCGTTCAGCGCGCTCGTCGTCGTCGGCAACCAGAAGGGCAAAGTCGGCGTCGGCCTGGGTAAAGCCAGCGAAGTCCCGGAAGCGATCCGCAAGGGGATTGAAGACGCCAAGAAGCATCTGATCGAAGTGGCGCTGCGGGAGCATACCATTCCCCACGAAATTATTGGCGTCTTTGGCGCCGGTCGGGTACTTTTAAAGCCTGCGGCCAAAGGTACCGGCGTCATTGCCGGCGGCCCGGCGCGCGCGGTCTTGGAATTGGCGGGTATCCGCGATATTTTGACAAAATCGCTGGGCTCTTCCAACCCGAACAACATGGTTCGCGCCACACTTACCGGCCTGAGCCAGCTGAAGAAGGCTGAACGGGTGGCGGAGCTGCGCGGCAAGACGGTTCAGGAAATTTTGGGCTGAGGAGGGTATTTCGATGACAAAATTGAAAGTCACTCTGACCCGGAGCTTGATCGGACGGCCGGAAACCCAGCGGAAAACCGTTAAGGCTTTAGGTCTGAGAAAATTAAATTCATTTTCGGTTCTGCCGGATAATCCCGCCGTGCGCGGTCAGATCCACAAGGTAGAACATCTGGTAACGGTAGAAGAAATCGAAGATTGAGATAAGGAGGTGTATTTGATGAAAATCCATGAATTATCTCCGGCTCCCGGCGCGCGAAAGAAGCGTACCCGCAAAGGACGCGGCATAGGCAGCGGCCTTGGCAAGACGGCGGGGCGCGGATCGAAAGGGCAAAATTCCCGCTCGGGCGGCGGCGTCCGCACCGGTTTTGAAGGCGGACAGATGCCTCTTTACCGTCGGCTTCCCAAACGCGGCTTTAAGAACATCTTTGCCGACGAGTTTGCCGAAGTGAATGTTTCGTCGCTGAACCGTTTTGAGGATGGCGCGATGGTTGATTCAGTCGCTCTGATCGAGATCGGGATCCTGAAAAACGTTCGGGACGGCGTTCGTATTCTGGGCAACGGCGAGCTGACGAAAAAGCTGACGGTCAAAGCGAACGGCTTTACGAAAACAGCGGCGGAAAAAATTACGGCGGCAGGCGGAAAAGTCGAGGTGATCTGAGGTGCTTTCAGCCCTTGCGAACATCTATAAGATTCCGGAGCTTCGGCAGAAGATCATCTTTACCTTGATCATGTTTGCCATTTTCCGGATGGGGACGCATATCCCGGTTCCGGGCGTGAATCCGGCCGTTATCGAACAACTCTTTAGTAATGGCAGCCTTTTCGGACTGCTGGATTTGTTCTCTGGTGGTGCGCTGAGCAAATTTTCGATTTTCGCCATGAGCATCACCCCTTATATCAACGCATCCATCATCATTCAGTTACTTACCGTAGTAATTCCGACGTTGGAGCAATGGTCTAAGGAAGGGCAGGAAGGGCACAAGAAAACCACTCAAGTCACCCGTTATTTGACTGTCGCGTTGGCGTTCCTGCAAGCGATCGGTATGTCCATCGGTCTGCGGGACGCGATTTTGAACCCGGGGATCGTTTCGATTCTCATCATTTCCATTACTTTAACCGCGGGGACGGTATTCCTCATGTGGATCGGCGAACAGATTACGTCGCAAGGCGTCGGCAACGGTATATCCCTTATCATCTTTGCCGGTATCGTCGCCGCCCTGCCCAAGAATCTTGGGCGCATTTATCAATACCTTCAGGCCGGTACGATCAATGGATTCAACGTCGTCCTGTTCGGATTGATCGCGGTGGGCATGGTGGTTTTTGTTATTCTCATCCATCAGGCGCATCGCCGGATTCCCATTTCTTATGCAAAACGAGTGATCGGTCAGAGAACGTATGGCGGACACTCCAGTCATATCCCCCTGAAAGTCAATCAGGCCGGGGTAATTCCTATTATCTTTGCGTCATCCGTGCTGATGTTTCCAGTAACCATTGCCCAATTTGTTGATATTCCCTGGGTAAAGACAGTCGCCGGTTATTTTGCGTGGGGTACACCGCTACAGACGAGCCTTTATGCGCTCCTCATTATCTTCTTCACGTATTTTTATACCGCGGTTACTGTAAAGATATCGGATATGGCAGAGAATCTGAAAAAATACGGTGGTTTTATACCAGGTATTCGTCCTGGCAAGCCGACGGAAGATTATTTGGATCATGTCCTGACCCGGATCACGCTGGCGGGCGCATTTTTCTTGGCGTTCATCGCTATCTTGCCGAATATGGTGGCCGGTGCCACCCATATTGAAGGTGTGTACTTCGGCGGCACAGCGCTCTTGATCGTTGTGGGGGTCGCCCTCGACACGATGAAGCAGGTTGAAGCGATGGTCGTTATGCGCCATTATCAAGGGTTCATGAAATAGGAGGAAAACATGTATATCCTGTTGATGGGGCCGCCTGGCGCCGGGAAAGGCACGCAGGCTGCCAGTCTGGTAAAAAAATATGGTATCCCCCATATTTCGACCGGCGATATGTTTCGGGCGGCGGTGAAGGAAGGAACCGCGCTGGGCAAAGAGGCGAAAGCCTGTATGGATGCCGGAAAGCTCGTTCCCGATGAAATTACCATCGGGATCGTTCGGGAGCGTCTGGCAAAGCCGGACTGCGCCAAAGGATTTATCCTGGACGGATTCCCGCGGACCGTCGAGCAGGCGGACGCCTTGAAAGGCATTTTAGCGGAGCTGTCCATTGCGCTGACCCGGGCCGTCGATATCAGCGTGCCGAAGGACGAGCTGATCGCTCGCGTAACCGGTCGGCGGATCTGTAAGAATTGCGGCGCGACGTATCACGTCAGATTCCATCCGACGGCGAAAGACGGCGTTTGCGATACCTGCGGCGGCGAAACTTACCAGCGTGCGGACGACAGCGAAGAGACGATGCGCAGCCGTCTTTCGGTTTACGAAGAACAGACGAAGCCGCTCATCGACTATTATCAAAAGGCGGGTCTTTACAGCCGGATCGACGGCAGCCAGCCGATGGATAAAGTCTTTGCCGACGTCGAAGCCAGCCTGAGAACGTAAGACAGATATATGGTCAAAGCTACCGATGATAGAAGCGCCCGCGTTAGCGGTCGGATAAACTGTAAGGAGCAGAACTGATGTCCAAGCAAGATGTTATTGAAGTGGAAGGCAAGGTACTTGAGGCATTGCCCAATGCGATGTTTCAGGTCGAATTGGAAAACGGCCATGTCGTATTAGCGCATGTATCAGGTAAGATCCGCATGAATTTCATTCGCATCCTGCCTGGCGATAAGGTCACGATTGAGCTTACCCCGTACGACTTGACCCGTGGCCGTATAACCTATCGTTTCAAATGAGCGCGTGAAGCGTTGGTGCAGCGTACGGCTAAAACGGCTCGTACCGGACAAGTAAAGGAGGAAAGGCGAAATGAAAGTAAAACCTTCAGTAAAGCCAATTTGTGAAAAATGCAAAGTTATTAAACGCAAAGGTCGGGTCATGGTCATTTGCGAGAATCCGAAACATAAACAGAGACAAGGTTAAAAAGGAGGTGCTTTATCTATGGCACGTATTGCCGGTATCGATTTGCCGCGTGATAAGAGAATTGAGATCGCATTAACATATATCTACGGAATCGGTCTTACGACCTCCCAGAAGCTTTTGAAAGCGGCGGGCATAAATCCTGATACCCGTACCCGCGACCTCACGGAGGACGAAGTTGTGAAGCTTCGCGACCTCATCGATAAGGACGTCGTCGTCGAAGGCGACCTTCGCCGTGAAGTGTCGCTCAATATCAAACGCCTGGTGGAAATCGGCTGCTACCGGGGCCGCCGCCATCGCATGGGGCTTCCGGTTCGCGGGCAGAATACGAAAAATAACGCGCGCACGCGCAAGGGTCCGAAAAAGACTATCGCCGGGAAGAAAAAGGATTAAGGGAGGGATAAAAGTTGGCAGTTAAGAAAACCGTTCGTCCAAAGAAAAAAGACCGCAAAAACGTCGAATATGGCGTCGCGCATATCAGCTCTACTTTCAATAACACCATCGTCACCCTTACCGATAAAAATGGCAACGCTCTCTCGTGGGCCAGTGCCGGTGGCCTTGGCTTCCGTGGATCGCGCAAATCGACCCCCTTCGCGGCGCAGATGGCCGCCGAAACAGCGGCGCGGGCGGCCATGGAGCATGGCCTTAAGCAGGTCGAGGTTTACGTCAAAGGCCCGGGCGCCGGGCGTGAGGCCGCGATCCGTTCCTTGCAGGCTACGGGGCTCGAGGTCAATATGATCAAAGATGTAACGCCGATTCCGCACAACGGGTGCCGCCCGCCGAAGCGGAGAAGAGTGTAATGGGAGGTGCTGAAATAGATGGCTATTGACAGAGTAGCAAGTCTCAAAAGATGCCGCGCCCTTGGCCTTGAGCCGGCGGTCGTCGGCCTGAGCAAGAAATCGAAACGCCAGCCGAAGCGTACCAACCGCAAGGTCAGCGAATATGGCATTCAGCTCAAGGAAAAGCAGAAAGCCAAGTTTATCTATGGCATTCTGGAAAAACAGTTCCGGGGCTACTATGAAAAAGCGAAGAAAATGCAGGGAGTTACCGGTGAGAATCTGCTCGGCCTTCTCGAGCGGCGTATGGATAACGTTGTCTTTCGCCTTGGTCTTGCGACGACACGCCGCCAGGCGCGGCAGGTTGTCCGCCACGGGCACGTCACGGTCAACGGCAAGCGTGTCGATATTCCCTCCGCGCTCGTTTACGCCGGCGATGTGATCGCCGTTGCCGAAAAGAGCCGCTCTAACGCGTTCTTTAAGGCGCTGGCGGAAAGCAACGCCTCGTTAGGCGCTCCGGCGTGGCTTTCCGTCGATAAAGAACATCTTTCCGGCACGGTGACGCGTTTTCCTAATCGGGATGAAATCGACGTGCCGGTCAATGAGCAGGCCATCGTCGAATTGTACTCCAAATAATCTCTTTGTGTTGGTTCTGACGATATATGCCAAGTGCATGGAATTATTGAGGAGGGGTATTCCAGATGGTCGAAATTGAAAAGCCGAAAATTGAGACAGCGGAAATCAGTGAAGATAACCGTTATGGGAAATTTGTCTGCGAGCCGCTGGAACGCGGCTATGGGACGACTTTGGGGAACAGCCTGCGCCGTATCCTCCTGTCGTCGCTGCCGGGTGCGGCGATAACCTCCATTCGGATCGACGGAGTTCTGCATGAGTTTTCGACAATCCCCGGTGTCCGGGACGATGTCACGAATATCATTTTGAACCTGAAATCACTGTGCTTCAAAATGCATTCGGAAGAACCCAAGCTTATCCGAATCGACGTTGACGGAGAGAAGGAAGTCACGGCGGCGGACATCGCGGTGGACGCCGATATTGAGATTCTGAATCCTGAGCTTCATATCGCGACCTTGAATAAAGAAGGCTCGCTTCACATGGAAATGACCGTTGAGCGTGGGCGCGGCTATGTCTCGGCGGATAAAAACAAAAAGCCGGATCATGTGATCGGGGTCATTCCCATTGATTCGATTTTCTCTCCCATCCTGCGGGTGAACTACACGGTATCGGATACTCGCGTGGGTAACGTCACGGACTACGATAAGCTCGTCATGGAGATCTGGACGAATGGTTCGCTTCGCCCGGAAGAAGCGATCAGTAAAGCGGCCAGTATCCTGATTGCGCACCTGAAGCTGTTCCAGAATATGGCGGGCGCCTCCGAAGAAGATGAGATGGAAGAAGGAACCTTTAATGAGGCTGAGGAAAACGATACGGCGAAGATCATGGAAATGACGATCGAAGACCTCGATCTCTCCGTTCGCTCTTATAACTGCTTGAAGCGCGCTAATATCAATACGGTAGCAAACCTGACGGCGAAGACGGAAGAAGAGATGATGAAGGTTCGTAATCTCGGGCGCAAATCGCTTGAGGAAGTCAAAAAGAAGTTGCAGGAATTGGGGCTGGCGCTCCATAAAGAGGAAGAATGAGGAAAGAGGGAAATACATGGCTTACAGAAAATTAGGGCGTGATTCAAGCGCGCGCAAAGCGCTGTTTCGCAGCATTTTGACTTCCTTCTTCGCGCATGGGCGCATCGAGACGACGGAAGCCAAGGCCAAAGAAATCAGCGGCTTAGCCGACCAGCTCATCACGCTGGCGAAACGCGGCGATCTTGCCGCGCGTCGTCAGGCGATCGCGCGCCTCGTTGATGAAGACGTCGTGCGTAAACTCTTTGGCGAGATTGCTGCCAAATACACCGATCGCGAAGGCGGGTACACCCGTATTTTAAAGCTCGGCCCACGTCGCGGCGACGCGGCGCCGATGGTTCTTTTGGAACTGGTGTAAAAGAAATTACGAAAAGCCACCCTCTGTATATGGCAGAGGGTGGCTTTTTTCGTGCGCCTGTTTTTGCTATTTTCGTTAAGGTTTACTGGTGACCACTTCGCTGTTGTCGAGGGCGTAGTTTAATAATAACCCGATGAGTTCGTTGCGCGTGTGGCCGGTTTGATCCGAAAGATGATTGATCCGATCAAGCGTATCTTCGGTAATACGAATCGAAAATATTTTATATCCGTCCGCTCCGCGCGGGCGTTTTTTTGCTATCTGGAGTTTCTCGCTCAATATTACCACCTCGTTTTTATTTTACAATATTGGACATCAGATAAATATGTTATAAAAATAGTTCTTTTGGACAAATTTACTATTTAAGAAATTTTGTTAAAATACGATAAGTATGATATAACATAAATATGTTAAAACTGTGTTTTGACAGAAGGGGGATTGAAGCAGAGAGTATCGCTGTAAAGGAGGGGAAGTTCTTGAGCGAGACAGACGTGAGACAGCTTCGGCCCAAAGGCGATGTCGCGCTTACCGACGCTGACGGCACATCCGCCCAGCAGCCGGTATTCATCAGCGTCGATGGGAAGAAGGGCGTGCGCTTTTCCCGTAACGCGGAAGAATGCTTTCGCCGTTACGGGAAGAATCTCACGATGCAGGATATGCGGAATCTGGTCGAAATTATTGACCGGTTGCGCCGGAAGGATCGAAAAGAAGCGCTGATTTATTTTCGGGACAACCTCGCCATGGTCGTCAGCGTCCAGAATCGGACGATTGTTACCGCCGTCGGAGAGGACAGTATTCCCGGCCGTTTTTTTACTGATATTGACAGCGTGGCGATCCTTTAAGCCGCGCCAACCAAAGGAGAAGTGTATAACTCATGATGCGTTCTTTATTTTCCGGCGTATCCGGGCTGAAAAATCACCAGACGCGGATGGATGTCATCGGCAATAATATTTCCAACGTCAACACCACCGGCTTCAAATCCAGCCGCGTGACCTTCGCCGACATGATCAGTCAGACCTTGACCGGCGCGTCCGCTCCCACGGATACGCTCGGCGGAACAAACCCTAAGCAAATCGGTCTCGGCTCCGCCGTATCCAGCATTGATCTTTTATTTACCAACGGCAGTGTGCAGTCGACAGGGAAAAATACCGATCTTTGTTTGTCAGGTAATGGCCTGTTTGTCATGTCTAATGGCCAACAGCAGTATTATACCCGTAATGGCGCATTTGAGTTTGATGCCGCCGGCAATTATGTCCAGCCGGGCAATGGATACTATGTTATGGGCTGGATGGCGGAAGATGGCAAACTTCCTGACTCAAAAACGGGAAGCGGTATGACAAGGATTGCGATTAAAGCAGGGAAAAGCATGGAGGCGGAGGCAACTTCTAACTGTACTTATGCGCACAATCTGAATGCGGAAACCAAAGGCTATGCTATTGGCAGTGCAATCGTTAAATACGCTGATGGAACAACTGAGACGGTTACCAATTATACGCCGCAGCCAGCGGGTAAAATGTCGCTTTCCTTATCCACTGGGGAAACAGTTGACTTGGACGGGTCTTCGGGATATCCGTTCACTACGGGCAGTGCCGTAAATGGAAAAGTTTTATATACGTCAAAGATCGATTCGGTGACAGCGACGACCACGGGAACCGCTACTTTGGAATTATCCGTGGGAAGTGCTGTTCACAGCATAAACGGCGGAACGACCTATACGCCGCCAGCTTTAACCAGTGGAACTTACAAATACGGCGATAAATATACTTTGTCGGGTACGATTAATCCGGGTGGCGTTACTACAGCAGGTGCTGCGCCAGGCAATACAAAGCTTACGGTCACTTTGAGCGACGGAAATGTCGTTACTTTCGAGGTGCCAATACCGACAGGATTTACCTATGCCGATGGGCAGACCGTTAATTTTGATTTTGTTATATCAAAAATTACAGCAAGCACAGGTGCGGAAGTAACCACGGCAAACGGCAATAAGACGACGCTTACGAGTCCGCTCGTCGTCAACAGCAATTCACAGAATTATACCAGAATGGGAACGGCGAGTGACGGAACGGTTAGCAGTGTTACCCGGACGGAAGATGGGTATGCTTTTAATGGTAAACGGGTGGATTCGGTTACGCTGCAAAGCAAGGATGGTACTTCGCTAACGGGCTTAGTGGGGGCGAATTATGCGGCGAATGGTACGTTTTATCCGTCGCTTGTTTCGAGTGTCGCCGTTTATGACAGTGAAGGCACTGCACATAACGTGTCAGTCCTGATCACCAAAACGAAAGCCAATACTTGGACCATGAGCTTGCAGGGGGGCGGCGACAGTGTGACCTTGGTGGAGAAGGATGGAAGTAAAACCACGGTCAAACTGGAGAAAAAAGATTTAGTTTTTGATACTATGGGACGATATGTTTCCGGCGATGCTTCCTTATCACTTGAATATAAAAATGGAGCAGCGAGTCCCCAGCAGGTAGCGCTGAATTTCGCTGGGCTTACGCAATATGCTGGTTCTAATACGGTATCGGCGGCAGGAGACGGTCATGCAGCCGGTACTTTGGAAAGTGTGTCCGTTGATACGTCGGGTGTAATCACTGGCACTTATACGAATGGTGTCAAGCAGACGGAAGCTCAGGTCGCGGTCGCGCAGTTCAATAACGCATCCGGTCTTACAAAGATGGGTGATAGTCTTTACCAAGAATCAAATAACTCTGGGGTTGCAAACGTTAAAACGGCGGCCGATCTTGGCTGCAAGATCACGCCTTCTGCCATTGAGATGTCCAATGTCGATATTGCCAATGAGTTTACGGATATGATCATTACCCAGCGCGGGTTCCAGTCCAATTCCAAGATCATCACCGTGTCCGATGAGATGTTAGAAACGCTGGTCAATATGAAGCGGTAAATTTCCTTATAAGTATAACCCGGGAGCAGCGAACAAACAGCGTTCGGCTCCCGGGTTTTTCTGTGCGGAAAAGAAAGCGCGGGAAAACTTGCGTATTGCTTTTTGGCGTGCGATAATGAAGCAGGTGAGGTATTCGGGCAAGACAGGCGATAGTTTTAGTGTGAAAGCTTTTGGAAAATAGGGGCGAGGATATGACGTTTCAACAGTTAAAATATGTGGCGGCTATCGCGATGTACGGCTCGCTGAGCTTGGCGGCGCGGCATCTTTTTATTTCCCAGCCAAGCCTGACGACGGCGCTGCGGGATTTGGAGCAGGAGATACAAAAGACGCTGTTCATTCGGACGTCGCGGGGGATGCAGATTACGCTGGAGGGGAGCGAGTTCCTCGGGTACGCGAAGCAGGTCATGCAGCAAATGCAGATCATGGAGGATCATTACCGCCAGCGCGAAGATAGCCGAAAGTATTTTTCCGTATCGACCCAGCATTATACCTTCACCGCGCAGGCCTTTGTGGAGCTGGTAAAGGAATACGGCGGGGATGATTATGAGTTTTCCCTGCTGGAGGAGCGCACCAGTAAAATCATTGAAAACGTCAAAAATTTAAAGAGTGAGATAGGTGTTTTGTATCTCAGCCATTTTAACGAAGCGGTTATCCGCAAAATCCTTAAGGAGGAAAATTTAGCGTTTCAGCCGCTCTTTACGGTGCGGCCGCACGTGTTCCTGGCGCGTCGTCATCCGCTGGCGGAAAAGTCGCTGGTTCAGGTTACGGATCTGGCGGATTTCCCTTGCGTTACGTTTGATCAGGGGGACGAAAATTCTTTTTATTTCACGGAGGAGTTGTTCAGCGAGCGAAGTCTCCCGAAACATTTGCTGGTTACGGATCGGGCGGCGGTGGTTGATTTCCTCATTCATCTCGAGGCGTACACGATTGCGACGGGAGTGTTGCCATCGTATCTGCACGGGCAGGATATTGTCGCGCGGCCATTGGCGACGGATGAGCGTATGACCGTCGGGGCGGTGCAGCGCGGTGATCGTATCACGTCCCTGCCCGGGCAAACGTTTCTCGCCGCACTGGAAAAGGTGGCGCGGGGAATTGAGAAGGAAAGGCGACGCGCGGGCGAAGAACTGGAAGGGGAAGCCGCTGACTAAAATTTTTGCCGGGGCAGGGTTTTTGCGTTCCTGTCCCGAATATTCAGACACATACAGGAAAAATTGGCGACGGAACGCGCGGATGAGGTGACGAGCGTGGAGTCTTTAGAGAAAATGGCGGTTTTGATCGACGCCGACAATACGCAGCTCAGTAAATTGGAGCCGCTTTTGCAGGAGGTGTCCACTCACGGGCGAATTGTGACGAAGCGGGCCTATGGAAACTGGCGTAAGGAAGGGCTGAAAAACTGGGAGGTGGAGTTAAAGCGGCTGGCTATCAAGGCGGAGCAGCAGTTTGATTATACGGTGGGGAAGAACGCGACGGATATCGCTTTGGTTATCGACGCGGTGACGCTTCTCCATCGCAATCTCTACGACGCTTTTGTTTTGGTATCCAGCGACAGCGATTATACGCCGCTGGCGATTCACCTGCGGGAGTCCGGGGTCTACGTCATGGGCGTGGGGAAGAAGACGACGCCGGAGGCATTTCGCAATAGCTGCGATACCTTTATCATTTTGGAGAACGTGGGAGTGGAGAAGGACGACGAGCCGCCGGCCATCGGTGAAGCACCGGAAAAAACAGCGGAGCGGGTGGCGGATGAGGGAACCGCTTCAGATATCAAGGTCATTCATCGTCTGCTTCGTATCGCGTCCGAGCAGTATGCCGACGACGGCGGTTTCACGCAGCTTGGCGTAGCGGGACAATACATCAAGCGGGTCAAGCCGGATTTCGACGTCCGCAGTTACGGCTTCAAGAAGCTGGCGCAGTTTGTCGAAGCCTTTCCTAAGCGTTATAAAATCAAGAAAAAATCGACGATTATTTATTATAAATGCAGTTAAAGAAAACCGGTACCGACGTTTCGGCACCGGTTTTTATCTGGATTTTCTTTTCGCCAAGGGTTCTCGTTGGGATGTTCCATGAAGGGGCGCGCCTATGGACACCGGTGCAAAGGATAAGTATAATGAGTTTAGAGATTCAGCGCGCGATGTACGGTTCTCCGTAAATCGCCCGTCAGAGGCGAAAGGATGATGAAAATGGACAAACAGGCGATTAAAGAAAAGGTACAGGCGATTGTGGCGGCGCCGAGCTGCTGCCCAGAGCTTAAGGCGGCAGGTGAGGAATGGCTGGCGGTGGTAGGAACTGCGCGGGAGAAGGCGGCGTCGGAGAAGCTTATTGCCGAGCTTGAGGCGGATGTGCTGGAGGTCGATCAGGTATTGGCGTTCTTTGCGTCGCGGGAAGGGCAGAAGCTTTTCGGCGCGGAAAAAGCGGCGAAAATGGCACAGCACATGAGGGAAGTGAAGGCGGCAGGAGGGAAGTACTGCGATTGCCCAGCTTGTACGCCGGGGCGGGAAGTCCTCGACAATAAGGCCAGCCTGCTATGAGCATGGCGAAAGAAACGGCGGCGTTTCGCGTGAACCGTGAGGATAACGGGGACGGCGGAATTTATCGGGCGTGGGATGCGGAGGGGACGTTGGCCGGATATATGACGTACAAAATTGTGACAAGCAGTGAATGGAGCCTCGATCACACGAAGGTAGAGGAAGCCTTCGGTGGGCAAGGCGTCGGCCAGCGGCTCCTCGATGCGGCGCTTGGCGACGCCCGGGCGAAGGGGCATAAGCTGCGCCCGGTTTGTTCCTTCGTGCGTCACTTTTTCGATAAGTTCCCCGATGCGGTGGCCGACGTCCGTGCCAAGGCGTAGTGATATGGCGCGGTGCCTTGGCGTATCGCGCGGCGGCAAAAAGTCTGTCCCTTTTCAGGGGCGGACTTTTTGCCGGCTGTTTCGCACTCTGAAGTGTTCGCTACGGCTTTTTACTTGACATTGTGCAGGGCAAGGGGTATCGTAGGGATAATCTTTTGAGGGCTTTGTATGGGCAATTTGCGGCGAAATAACGGAGGAGGAAAAATATGGGGACGCACGGTGAACATCGCAATATCAGCATGGTCATGGATCTTTACGAGCTGACGATGGCGAACGGCTACTTTTTGCAGCAGAATCGAGAGCATAAGGTGGCGTTTGATGTTTTCTTCCGCAAGAATCCGGAGGGCGGGGGGTTTTCCATTTTTGCCGGTTTGGAACAGATATTGACATATTTGGAAAATCTGCATTTTACTTCGGAGGACATCGCGTACTTACGGAGCCTGAAACTCTTCGATGAAGGATTCCTCACGTATTTGGCGGACTTTCGCTTCACCGGCGATGTGTACGCCTTTCCCGAAGGAACGGTGATGTATCCCGGGGAACCGATTGTGACGGTCGTGGGTAATCTCATCGAGTCCCAGATCATTGAGACTGAGGTGCTGACACAGGTCAACCACCAGTCGCTCATCGCGACGAAGGCGCGGCGTATTGTGCGGGCGGCGGCGGGACACGCCGTGTCTGATTTCGGCGCCCGGCGCGCCCACAATAACGACGCGGCGGTTTACGGCGCCCGCGCCGCTTATATCGGCGGGATCAACGGAACGGCGACAGTAGCTGCCGGGCAGTATTTCGATATTCCGGTCAGCGGCACGATGGCGCACAGCTGGGTGATGTATTATAAAGACGAGTTGAAAGCGTTCCGGCAGTTTGCCGCGGTTTATCCGGATAACTGCATTTTGCTGGTGGATACTTATGAGGTCCTAAAGTCCGGCCTGCCGAACGCGATTCAGGTCTTTCAAGAAATGCGTGCTAAGGGGATAAAATCGAAAAATTACGGGATCCGCATCGACAGCGGCGACCTTGCTTATCTTACGAAGACGGCGCGTTGCCGCCTTAATAAAGCGGGATTTGACGACGCGAAGATCGTTATTTCCAACAGTCTCGACGAATACACAATCACCTCAATTTTGAGCCAGGGGGGACAGGTGGACGCTTTCGGTGTGGGAGAGCGGATGATTACGTCGAAAACCGATCCGGTATTCGGCGCGGTCTATAAGATGTGCGCCGTGGAGGAAAACGGCAAGATGGAGCCGCGCATCAAGGTATCGGAGGTTATCGAAAAGGTCACGAACCCCGGTCTTAAAGAGGTTTACCGGATATATGACGCCGCTGGCCGGGCGGTCGCCGAGCTGATTGCGAAAAAAGACGAGCCCATCGACCTGGCGCATCCCGATGAATTTATTGATACAGAGCGGCCGTGGAAGGTACGCCACTTTGAAAACTGCACGGCGAAAAAGCTACAGCATCTCGTCATGAAGAACGGCCAGCGGACGGAGCCGCCGACGCCGGTCAAGGAAATCGCCGAACGGGTGCGCCGTCAGCTTGCGGTGGAAATATGGGAGGAGGAGCAGCGCTTCGAGAATCCGCACAAACATTTCATGGATATGACGCCGGCTTATTATCGGATGAAGATGCAAATGCTGAGCTGCGAGGTTTGAGGGCGCGTTTAACGGGTGCGGTAAGCGATGGCTATGGATTACCGTTACGGAGAAAGACGCCCGAAAGATCTGATTTCTTGCAGGAGTTTATCCTTAAAAGGAGAAATATACAAAAGAGTTTTCTTTTAATTTATGATATTCGAGGAGGAAGGCTTCATGAGCGAGAAAAAAAATACCATCGCCATCGTCTGCGGCGGGGGACCGGCGCCGGGCATTAACGCCGTCATCGCAGCGGTAACGGTCGAGGCGAATCGCCGCGGCTGGGATGTACTCGGCATTTACGAAGGTTTTTTCCATCTGGCGAAACGGGAGAAAAATTTCGTTCGGCTGACGTATGACGAGGTGGCTCGTATCCATGTGACGGGCGGCTGTATTTTGAAGATGTCGCGCTATAATCCTACGAAGAAAGAAGAAGATCTAAAGGCTGTTGTGGAGACGCTTCTGGAGCTGGGCGTCACTCATCTGGTAACGATCGGCGGCGACGATACTGCCCACAGCGCGGCGGCAGTGGAACAATACGCGAAGGAGCATGGGCAGACGATCAACGTCGTGCATGTGCCGAAAACGATCGATAACGATTTGCCGCTTCCCGAGGGGGTGCCGACATTCGGCTTTGAAACAGCGCGGCAATTCGGTGCGATCGAGGTGCAGAACCTGGTCGAGGACGCCCGTACGATGATGAACCGCTGGTATCTTGTCATCGCTATGGGACGGACGGCGGGGCATTTGGCGCTGGGGATCGGACGGTCGTCCGGCGCGGTGCTGACGATTATTCCCGAGGAGTTTTCCCGGCCAAAGATCGCGCTACAGGAGCTGGTGGATATTATCGTCGGCTCGGTGATGAAGCGCTATCGTATGGGGCGCACCTTCGGCGTGGCGGTGATCGCGGAGGGTGTGCTGGAAAAAATCGAGCAGGCGGATCTGGAAAAAATGGGCTCTATCGAGTTAGACGAGCACGGACATGTCCGCTATTCGGAGCTGGCGCTCGGTCGGATTCTGAATAAAGCCGTTGTGGCGGAGCTGAAAAGACTCGGGCATAAGATGAATATCCTGGACAAGGAAATCGGCTACGAGGTGCGTTGCGCGATGCCGATCGCGTTTGACGTCGATTACGCCCGTTCGTTGGGCTATGAGGCGGTTCGCTTCTTGCGCCGGGGCAAGACCGGCGCGCTCATTTCGATTCAAAACGAGCTGGCAGTGCCGCTTTATTTTGAGGATATTCGCGATGCGGAAACGGGCAGCACGAAGGTGCGCCGGGTCGACGTCGATTCCCCGCATTATCGCATCGCCCGCGGCTTCATGATCCGTCTGGAAGAAGAAGATCTGGACGATGTGGGGTTGGCTGGGGATTACAAGATGACGCCGGCGGAGTTTAAGAAGCGGTATGCGTACCTCTTCGAGTCGTAAAAATAAATCCTATAAATGAACTAGAAAATATCCTTCGGACTATTGACAGAACCGGCAATATCCGGTATGATAAGCACAAAGCTGAATAAAGACTCATCCAGAGCAGCGGAGGGACTGGCCCGATGAAGCTGCGGCAACCATTGACGAAGTCAAACGGTGCCAATTCCGATAGGCGGATGCCTAAAAGATGAGAGTGGCAAACCAAGGCTCTCGTCAAACGAGAGCTTTTCTTTTTTAGGGAAAACGAGTTTTTATTTGGTGGAAGCGATATTTTATTATTGAGGAGGTAGATACTGTGAGCAAGGAAAGAGTTTTATTCACGTCGGAATCCGTAACGGAAGGACATCCTGATAAGCTGGCGGATCAGATTTCAGACAGCATTCTCGACGCCATTATGGCGCAGGATCCTAAGGGACGCGTGGCCTGCGAGACGCTGGTGACGACGGGGCAGGTGCATGTTGTCGGCGAGATTTCGACCCAGTGCTATATCGACATTCCGCATATCATTCGCGACACTGTGGCGCGTATTGGCTACACGAAGGCCGAGTACGGGTTCGACGCCACGACTTGCGGCATTCTCGTCTCGATCGACGAACAGTCGGCGGACATTGCATTAGGCGTTGATAAAGCGCTGGAAGCGAAGGAAGGGGATATGGATCCGATCGACGCCATCGGCGCTGGGGATCAGGGAATGATGTTCGGCTACGCGACGAACGAGACGCCGGAATATATGCCGCTTCCCATCGCGCTGGCGCATAAGCTGACGCGACGCCTGGCGGAGGTCAGAAAGAGCGGCGAACTGAAATGGCTGCGTCCCGACGGCAAGTCGCAGGTTACGATCGCCTATGAGGATGGCAAGCCGGTCGCGGTGGATACGGTCGTTATCTCGACCCAGCATGATCCTGACATTTCGCAAAAAGAGATCCGCGAGGCTATTATCGAGATGGTCATTAAAGCGGTCATTCCGGCAGAGCTTTTGACGGCGGAAACAAAATATTTCATCAATCCGACGGGGAAATTCGTTATCGGCGGACCGCAGGGGGATTCCGGCCTCACCGGCCGCAAAATCATCGTGGATACTTACGGCGGGATGGCGCGCCATGGCGGCGGCGCATTCTCCGGAAAAGATCCCACGAAGGTGGATCGCTCCGCCGCTTACGCCGCCCGCTACGCGGCGAAAAATATCGTCGCGGCGGGACTGGCGGATCGCTGCGAGATCCAGTTGGCCTACGCCATCGGCGTGGCGCACCCGGTTTCGATTTTCGTTGAAACGTTCGGTACGGGCAAGATTGAGGAGGAGAGAATTGCCGAACTGGTAAGGCAAAATTTTGATCTGCGCCCGGCGGGCATTATCAAGTCGCTTGATTTGCGCCGCCCGATTTACGCGCAGACCGCGGCTTACGGACATTTTGGCCGGACCGACATCGATCTGCCGTGGGAACGCACGGACAAAGCGGAAACGCTGCGAAAGCAGGCCGGTCTCTGACCAGGAGTTTGCCATCAGCCCTGGAAATTTCTCCAGGGCTGATTTTTTTACGTAAAATTCCCCCGCGGGAAGGGATTTTCTTTAAAAAGGATTGACAGAGCTTTAGCGGTAATATATCATTGGAAAGTAACGCTAAAACCGTTTCAACGTATTTTTTATAGCATTAGGAGGCATTTCTTCAGAATGAGCACGACAAAGAATCTAAGAAACGTAGCGATTATCGCTCATGTCGATCACGGCAAGACGACGCTGGTGGATGCGATGCTAAAGCAGAGCCATGTGTTCCGCGCCAATGAGCAGGTGGCGGAGCGGGTGATGGATTCCGGCGATATCGAACGGGAGCGCGGCATTACGATTTTATCGAAAAATACCGCGATCATGTATAAAGATATCAAGATCAATATTGTGGATACCCCGGGGCACGCTGATTTCGGCGGCGAAGTAGAGCGGGTGCTCAATATGGTCGACGGCGTCCTCCTTTTGGTGGATGCCTTTGAAGGGCCGATGCCGCAGACGAAGTACGTCCTGCGCAAGGCGTTGGAGCAAAAGCTCAAGCCTATCGTCGTCATTAACAAGATCGATCGTCCCGATCAGCGCGTCAATGATGTTTACGACGAAGTGCTGGAGCTGTTCATGGATCTTGGCGCGGACGACGATCAGCTCGATTTTCCGGTGGTCTATTGCGCCGCCCGGGATGGGATCGCAAAGCTTGATATGGCGGACGACAGTAAAAATCTTGAGCCGTTGATGGATATGCTGATCAAGGAGATTCCCGCGCCCCACGGGGATGCGGAGGGACCGCTTCAGATGATGGTAACGACGCTGGAAGCGGACGATTACGTGGGGAAAGTGGCAATCGGTCGCATCATGCGCGGCACGGCCCGGCCAAACCAAAGCGTGGTCCTCTTGGCGGGGGATGAGGAGGTCAAAGCAAAAATCGGCAAGGTTCTCGTCTATGAAGGGCTGAAAAAGGTGGAAACACCGGCGGCCGGCCTTGGCGAGATCGTGGCTTTGACGGGACTGGGGGACGTACATATCGGTCAGACGGTGGCGGACGCGGTAAATCCTGAGGCGCTGCCAACCATCAATATCGACGAGCCGACCCTTTCTATGACCTTCGGCGTTAATACCAGCCCTTTCGCCGGACGCGAAGGGCAGTTTGTAACGTCGCGCCATTTGCGTGACCGACTCTATAAAGAAGTGGAAACGAACGTAGCGCTGCGCGTTGAGGAGACGGAGGCCGCCGATGTCTTTAAGGTTTCGGGGCGCGGCGAGCTGCATCTCTCCATTTTGATTGAAACCATGCGCCGCGAAGGATACGAAATGCAGGTAGGAAAGCCCGAGGTCATTTACAAAACCATCAATAATCAACGGTGCGAGCCGATGGAGAATCTTACCGTCGAGGTGCCGCAGGAATATATGGGAACCGTCATGGAGCTTCTCGGCCGACGCAAGGCGGAGCTATCCAATATGACGGAAGGGAATGGCTACATGCGGCTCGAATTTATCGTTCCCGCCCGCGGACTGATCGGGTTTCGTTCGGAGCTTTTAACCAGCACGAAGGGCAACGGCATTATGAGCCACGTCTTTCATGGCTACGCGCCGTATAAGGGCGATATGGAAGGGCGCGAACACGGTTCGCTGGTGGCTTTCGAGGAAGGCGAGACGACCGGCTACGGTATTTATACGTTGCAGGATCGCGGGACGATGTTCATTTCGCCGAATCAAGCCGTTTACGAGGGCATGATTGTCGGGGAAAATTCCCGCGAGCTGGACATCGACATTAACCCCTGCAAGCAAAAGCACGTTTCTAATATGCGGACGTCGTCTTCGGACGAAGCGATCCGCTTGACGCCGCCGCGCATTTTGAGCTTGGAGCAGGCGCTCGAATACATCAACGACGACGAGCTGGTCGAGGTGACGCCGCAGAGTATCCGCTTGCGCAAGACGGTTCTGGATCATTCGGCCCGCGGACGGGCGCGTAAGAATGCGATTAAGGCGAAAGGCTGAGAAATTACGCAATTAGGACTTGCGGTTTATTTTTGCAAAAGAAGATAAAAAATTTTTCAGATTTGCAGGAGTTTTTCATTTCGCCGCGAAACATAACCGTACATCTTTGAAACACTTGTAACTGCATATCTTTCGCGTCGGGAGGCGATAGCGATGAATATTTTGGAAAAAATCAAAAATATGATTATGGCGGAAGAGTTTGAGGAAGAAGAAATAGAGGAACAGGAAGAGATGGCGGAAACCCGTCAGGTTGTGAACGGAATACCCTTGACATCTCCCTTTGATCCTCCGGTAAGATCCGCGACCGCGCGGCCGCGTCTTTCCGTCTGCGCGGCGCAGACCGGTGAATTGGCGGTCGATATCTATGTGCCGACAGCATTTGCTCAGGCGGCGAGAATCGCTGATGATCTTATCGCCAAGAAAGCGGCCATTGTGAACTATGAGCGCGTGGAAGGCAACGAGCAGCGTCGTCTCTGCGATTTCATTAACGGCGTATGTTACATTTTAGACGGCGAAGCGCGCCGGATTTCGGACGGGATGGTGCTTTACGTTCCGACGGGCGTCAATGTCGTCACGGCGAATGCCGTCGCTGCGAAAAAATAAATACGGATTTATTCCCGGCAAAGCGATTGGGTAGTCAGTCGCTTTGCCTTCTTTATGCCCTTTTGTCGAAATGGAAAGGAGAAGATTAGCTTGGTAAAGGATGAAGAGATTTTAGAGGCGGTTTTAGAGGAATTTTCCCAGTTAGCGAAAATTCCAAGGCCTTCGGGGCATGAGCAGGCCGTCAGCAATCACTTGAAGCAGGCGTTTGCCAAACTGGGCTGCAAGGTCGTGCAAGACGAAGCGTATAATATCATTGCTGATCTGGAGGCGACACCAGGCTATGAAAAGGCGCCGCGCACGATCCTGCAGGGGCATATGGATATGGTGTGTGTCGCTGACGAAGGGGTAGCGTACGATCCCGAGAACGATCCTATTCGGCTGGTGCGGACGGCGGAATATCTTCTGGCCGAAGGGACGAGTCTGGGCTCCGATGATGGCACAGGCGTCGCTGAGATCCTGTATCTCTTTCGTCACGTGCCCGAGCCCCATGGACCGCTTCGCGCCATTGTTACGGTTGATGAAGAGACCGGAATGAGCGGGGCGCAGCGTTTGGACGCTGAACATTTGTCTGACGCTGATTTTTATATAAACTGTGATTCTGAGGAAGAAGATCTTCTCACGGTTGGCAGCGCGGGCGGTCTCGATATGGAATATCGCCGCCCGATTCATTGGCAGACAGCCGATACGGGAAAAGCGTGGCGGCTGACAGTCGGGGGACTGCGGGGCGGCCATTCGGGCGAGCGGATAAACGATGGCCGGGGGAACGCGATCCAAGTTATGGCGCAGCTTCTTTTGGACATGCTGGACGCCGATATCGTTTTTTCGGCTGCGTCCCTGGAGGGCGGTACGGCGCGTAACGCAATTCCCGCGTCGGCTTCGATGATTTTTTTGACCGGCGATTCGGAGGAGAAGATGCGCCGGGTCATGGCGACGCGGCGGCAGAAATTCCTCGCTTCCTACGGAAGCGTCGATCCGGACATGACTTTGACGCTTGCTCCGGCAGATATGCCAGAGCGCGTTATGGCGGCGGAAGATGTGAAGGCGGCCGCGGAGTTAATTCTCGCTTTGCATAGCGGCGTTTACGCGATGTCTCCCCATCTTCCGGGGCTGGTCGAGACTTCGGCGAACCTTGGACTTTTGCGCACGGCAAAAGACGCGATATGGTTTACCTGTTATCCGCGTTCCAGTGTCGACGCCAAGCTGGAAGATTTTCAGCGCTTAGGAGCGATCCTGGGGGAGCGTTTCGGCTGCCCGGCGCGCATCGGAACGCCCTTCCCGGCCTGGCCGGAGCGCCCTGAGAGTCGTCTGGCGAAGCTCGTGACCGATGTCTTCCGCGACCAGCAGAAGAAAGAAATGCGCGTGGCTGCGATTCACGCCGGACTGGAATGCAGCTTCATCGCGAAAAAGAATCCGAAGATCGATATCGTTTCTATCGGCGTCACCACGCTCGATATACACAGTCCTCGGGAACGGTTGGTGTTGGCGACGGTAGTGCCGCAGGTTCGTCTGATCGCAGAAACGCTGCGGCGTATCGCCGCAGGCAGATTCTGAGGGAAATAAAAATGAACTGCCATCGTTTTTAGCGATGGCAGTTCATTTTTACATAAGAAAAAGAGGCTATTTCTTTACGCCGATGGTCAGGAGATTGACGATGGGAAAACGCGTCCCTAGCCTACGCGCGAGAATCGCGGACAAAATGGCCAGCACGGCGACCGAAACGTAAAAGAGGAGCGCGCGCGGCGCGGTCATGACGAGCTTTGTGCGTTCGAACAAAAGACCGAGATAGGTGATAAAGAGCGGGTGAACGAGATAGGCAAAATACGAATGGCGGCCTAAAAGTGAAAATATTGGGTTTAAGCGGGCAGGATAACGCTGGAGGGTAAAGAACGCGAAGAAAAAAAGCGACGCGGCCAGCGTGTAGATAACTCCCGCAGGGCAAAGCTGATGGGCGATATTGATGGCGCCCAGCGGCGTGTAATGCCTGACACTTAGGAGCCAGTAATAATAGCCGGTAATAGCCGCCCATGAGGCCACGAAAAAGAAAACGATGCCGTGCCAATTCATTGTAATGAAACGCCGAAAATCTTCCCAATGAAGGGCAAGCCAGCCGCCGAGGACAAAGATAAACACATAATGCAGCACCCAGTAATTCAGCCGGTTTACCATGAGCGCCTGTAAATAGGGGTTCGTTATGCCGTAAGGATTAAATATGAAGCTCGACCAGTAATTAAAAAAGATCTGGAAGAGCAGCAAAAAAACCAGACGACAGCGCGTCATGCGGCGGACCAACCATATCCAGAGAGGCATCAGGAGGTAAAACCAGAGCAGAATCACAAGGAAATAGAGTTGATAACTGGCAAAGCCAAAAAAAAGATATTTGACGATCGCCCGGATATTCAGCAACATGGGGTCGCGGAAAAGAACGGTATAATGCAGAATGTAAAAGACCGACCATACCAAGTAGGGGACAAGGACTGTTCGAGCGCGCCGCCGCAAAAAATTCCCATAGGAGAAAGGAGCCGCCGGGTCAAGATGGTAAAAAAGCCCGAAGGCTGAAATGAAAAAGAAAATCGGCACGGAAAAGCGGGTGGCGATCTCAAACAGAGCAACGAGATGAACATTTGGCGTCGGGTTTGTTAAATACTGCGACCCGATATGGATCCCGATAACGCCGAGCATGGAGATTCCCCGCATATATTCAATTGCGTCAAGGCGAGGTTTCGCTGTGCCCGGCGTAACCACTTCAGTCGGCGAGCAGGAATTCAACACGGACGTCGGCCGTCAAGGTCAGCGTCCCGGCCTCGATGGGAGTAAAATCCATCATCGCCGCGCCGGCCATCATGCGTTCCATCGGGTGCGGAGAGAGGAAGGGGGTGTTTTCGGATACGCTCGCAATGCCGATAATGCGTCGACCGAGAGCTTTGGCGATGCTATCCGCCTTTTCCCGGGCATCCTTAACGGCGGCCGTCAGCGCTTCCTGGCGAAGCGGGCGCGGATCACGGATGGAAAATTCCAGTGAATGTACATTGTTGGCGCCATTGGCGAGGGCGACGTCAATTATCTGCCCCGTTTTTTCAATATCGTGAATACGGACGAGAACTGTATTATTGACCGTGTAGCCGGTAATGGAGCCCCGCTGCGCCTCGTCATAGCTGTATTCCGGAGAAAAATTATAATTTTCCGTCTGGATATCGCGCTTGTCGATCCCAAATTCTTCCAGAGCCGAGCGAAGCCCCTCGCTGATCGAGTTGTTTTGTTCCTGTGCGTCTTTAGCCACCGGAGAATGGGTGGTAACGCCTAACGCGATCGTCGCCTGGTCGGGAACGCCCTGCGCGCTTCCCTGTCCGCTGACGGAAAGCGTCGGAGTTTTAGCGTCGGCGGCCAGGGTGACAGACGGCGTCATAAGCGTGGCCGCCAGCAGCAACAGAATCCCCAAAAGATAAAACTTCTTCATAAAGAATAACCACCTTTCGTTTATCTCAAAATATCAATCTTTATCTATCATAGCCGCTTCTTTTGCCTTTGTAAAGAATTGCGGCGGATAAAAATATTATTAGACGGGGAAGAGAAAATGCCGTTTTCCCGATGAGATAAAAAACGCCTGACGGTAAAGGAAACATTCCGGTTGCTTTCACGATAACCGGCACTTTTTGATAGATGACGCGGAGGATTAGGAATTGACAAAAGAAGAGCGGTGCTTTATCATTTTCGTAGATGTTATCGGTATTTTCCTGCCGACAGCGCCGCTTCGGGAACATTTTCTGATAAATGCTGCGGCGTGCGTGCTTTAGCGGCATCCTGAAAGCGAAAGGAGATTCCCATGAAGAAGGTTATTTTTCGTGGAGCCGGCGTCGCGATCGTTACGCCGTTTACCGCGGATGGTATAAATTTCCCCGAGTTTGGGCGCCTGATCGACGATCAGATCGCGCACGGCACCGACGCTATTATCGTCGCGGGGACGACCGGCGAGGCGGCGACGATGAACGACGCCGAGCATAAAGAAGCGATCAAATTTACGGTTGACAGGGTTAAGAAAAGGGTGCCGGTGATCGCCGGTACCGGCTCCAATGATACGTCTTACGCGATACATTTGTCACAATATGCCGAGCGGGCGGGGGCGGACGGTCTTCTCCTGGTTACGCCGTATTATAACAAATGCACGCAGAAAGGTCTCGTCGCTCATTTTCAAGCGATTGCAGACAGCGTGAATATTCCGTGTATTCTGTACGATGTCCCGTCGCGTACCGGCGTTTCCATTAAACTGACGACGTATGTCGAGCTGGCGAAGCATCCGAATATCGTGGCCGTAAAGGAAGCGAACGGCGACCTTTCGTCCATTCTGCGCCTGCGCCACGCTTGTGGCGACGAGCTGGCGGTATATTCAGGCAACGACGATCAGATTGTGCCGATTCTGTCGCTGGGCGGGCAGGGGGTCATTTCCGTTCTTTCCAATGTAGCGCCGCAAGCGACCCATGATATGTGCCAGCTTTATTTTGACGGAGACGTGGAAAGGGCGCGCGATCTGCAAATTGCGTACACGGATCTCATTGACGCGCTCTTTTCTGAGGTGAATCCGATTCCTGTCAAAACCGCGATGCGCCTGATAGGCTGGGCGGCAGGGCCGCTTCGCTCTCCCTTGTCGGAGATGGAACCGGAACATGTAGAGCAGCTTAAATCCGCTTTGCGGGCGCATGAGCTGCTTGCTTAAATCAGAAAAACGAGCGAGGAGAAGGTAGTATTTTAAAAGGGAGGATTGATTTCCATGGCGAAGGGGAAATTCTATGTATGTCGCAAAGAGGGGAATATCGTCGGCGTTATTCAGGAAGGTACGGGGACGCTCGAATGTTGTGGGGAGCCAATGCAGGAGTTGGTGCCCAATACAACTGACGCCGCGCAGGAAAAGCATGTGCCCGTTATTCGCGTGGACGGCCATCTGGTTACGGTGCAGATAGGCAGCGTGCTCCATCCGATGATTACGGAACACTTCATTCAGTGGATATATCTGGAAACGAAGCGGGGCGGCCAGAGAAAGACCCTCGCGCCGGGCGATGCGCCGACTGTCGTTTTTGCCCTGACAGAGGATGACACGCCGGTCGCGGCTTATGCTTACTGCAATCTGCATGGACTGTGGAAGGCAAAAGTCTGAGGCGCATATAATGGAGTTTTATGGAGGAGTATACCGATGAAAAAAATCTTTCAGCTGCTGGTAGTGCTTTTTTTCCTCAGCAGCAGCCAACTGGCGTTGGCCTATTCGGATAAAGCGACAGTTCTGGAAGGTGCGGATATAAGCCATATAGAGCGGCTGTCCATAGCGGCTCCTTTATATATGCCGATTAAAGATTCGCCTTCCATGGAGGAATTGGTTCAATTGCTGGACGAAGCCTCGAAAAGTTCCAAGTGTCAGATCATAACCTATGACGCTATGGTGCAGAATATTCTTCGCGACAAACAGATCGATCTCCTTAAAACGGATCGCCATGTCGGCGCTAAGATTTTTCGCGATAATGTCGCGAATTATGCCGACGCATATATGATCCTGACGGTAGCGAACAATAGCCGGACAGCGTTCTTCTTTGACGTTTACAAAGCGGGAACGAACGAATTACTGTATTCCTATCAGATCATTGCTGACCGTGACGAGCCGGACGATGTAAAAACGTATACGATGCTGGCACAGAAATTCTACAAGAATTTCGACTGGTCGATCGAGGAAGCACAGGCCAGCCAGGAAAAAGCGGCGAAAGAAGCTCGGGAAAAAGCGAAGAAGGATGCGGAACGAGCTGCGAAGGAAAAGAAATAAGGGCGGTAAAAGGTTGCTGGGACGAGAACCCCCGCCGGACACGATGGCGTATCGTATCCGGCGGGGGTTTTAAAATGGTTTTTAATGTGCGAGATATAAAGGCTCAATTTTCGCTCCCGTCGCGGTGCGTTCGTCGATATAGCCGGCGCGCACCATCGCGTCAAGGACGACGAACTGACGTTTCTTCGCCATAAGGAAGCTTTCGTAAGGCGAATAGAGGGACGGTGCGTTGGGAATCCCTGCCAGCATAGCCGCTTCAGGAAGCGACAGCTGGGACGGATCCTTGCCAAAATAGCCATGCGCGGCGTCATAGATGCCGTAATAACCGGAACCAAAATAAATGGTGTTCAGATAAAGGGACAGAATTTCATTTTTGGAATAGCGAAACTCGAAATCAATGGCCAGCGCCAATTCCTCCATTTTCCGTTCCAGCGATTGTTCCGGAGAGAGAAAGAGGTTTTTGACGAGCTGCTGAGTGATCGTGCTGGCGCCTTCCTCAATATCGCCAGACTGCAGGTTGACCAGCGCAGCCCGGGCGATAGCCTCAAGATCAAAGCCGGGATGAGAATAAAAGCGGGCGTCCTCAACGGCGACAACGGCCTGGATGAGGCGATTGGGCAGGCGATCGACGGGGATGAAGTGTTGGGCGCTGACACGTTCGTTGACAGCGTCGGGAAGGAAAATCAGCCGGTGAATGCGTTGCCATGGGGAAACATCTGGGTCAATATCGCTGATGCGCGGCGTCGATTGACTGGAAGGTGCGGACGATTCCGGAGGCGAAGTGCTGGAAGAGGTAATCCAGTCCGTAAAATGGGTCAATGTTTCCGGGCGCAGGACATCGCGCCCCCCGGCCAGAAAGAAGCCGATAAGAAAGGCTAAGAGAAGGCTGAAAAGAAAGCGGGACATTTGCTTCATGGTATACTCCTGTTCGTGGATAACGCTCTTTTTACGACGATAGTGTCGTTCGCGGTGAAAGGCGCGATATAGCCAAAAGTCAGGGGGAACGGGGCGCCAATTTAGTTTGGGAAAGCAGTGGAAATACGTCGATACGGGAAAAAGGATTTTTTCCTTTTGCATGGAATATATATAACTAAAGTACCGTTCAGAAATATACGAGAGAGGTGACAGCTCCCATGGATATGAACGAGCAAACAAAAAAGATGGCGCTGAATATGGCTCGCAAACTGCTGGCGGACTCGATGTATCATCGCCGCATGTGGTTCAAAACGCCGTGGCCGGATGAAGAAGGCCGCTATTTTATTATCCAGAGTCATAAGGTGAACGATGCGGATTTACCGGTATCGTTCCCGCACGAGCGGGTGTATTATCGGGAATATGAGGACGGATGGGCGATTTCCGTGGGATATTGAGGAGAGTCGTTGAAGCCCTGCTGCAGACGATACGATAAATATTGCGGACCGAAGGAAGGCAAAAGCGTTTTCCTTCGGTTTTTATTTGGCGTTGATCGCGTCGAGAAAGGCGGGAGCGTAGAGGATCAGCTTGCGCTCGCCGACGCCTTTGACGGCGCGCATTTCCTCTAGGGTTCGCGGCTGAAGAAGAGACATCTCGCGCAGCGTCGCGTCGGAAAATACCATATAAGGTGGGATATGATCGCGCGTTGCCAGTGTGCGGCGGACGGCGCGGAGCCGCTCGAAAAGCTCGCCGCCAGCCGCCGATATAGATGAGGCGGCGGCTTTTTTCTTTTCCGTCCAGGTAACGGGGAGAAGCGCTGTTCGCTCGCCTTTAAGAATGGCGAAGGACGTCGCATTAAGCTGTAACAGGGCGTATTGATCGGGAGATACGTCGAGAAATCCAAGCATGATAAGATTATGGATAAAGCGTTTAACTTCTTCCTGCGGGCGGCCACGAAACAGTCCATATGTTGACAGCTCGTCAAAGTGCCAGGCGGACACGCGCTCATTTTCCGCGCCGCATAACACCTGCGTTACCAGACCAATTCCAAAGCGCTGGCGCATACGGTAGACGCAGGAAAGCACTTTCTGGGCGTCGACGGTGACGTCCAGAACGTCGGTGTTATTCTGGCAATTACCGCAATGATCACATTTTTCAGCCGCGTGGTCGTCGCTGAAGTAGCGCAAAATGAACTGCCGGAGGCAGAGCGGCGTGCGGCAGTAATCGATCATCTTTTTTAGAAGCTGTTGGTTTCTTTGGCGGCGCTCCTCGTTATCGGTAGAATTTTCAATGAGAAACTGCTGGGTGCGGATGTCGCCCGCGGAAAAGAGCAGGACGCACCGTCCCGGCTCGCCGTCGCGTCCGGCGCGCCCTGCCTCCTGATAGTACGCTTCGAGATTCTTCGGCATATTGTAATGAATGACGTAGCGCACATTCGATTTGTCGATCCCCATGCCGAAAGCGTTCGTCGCCACCATGACCGGACGTCGGTCGTACAGAAAGTCCTCCTGCATCGCCTTGCGCTCTTCGTCGGGGAGCCCCGCGTGGTAGCGCCCCACCGCCACGCCTTTTTCGCGCAAGGTTTCATACAGTTTATCCACAGATTTTCGCGTGGCGGCGTAAATGATACCCGAGTCGTTCGGATGTTCGGCAATGTACTGCTCGATGAACTGCGTTTTCTTTTCCTCGCGGCGAACTTCAAAGAAGAGGTTCGGGCGGTCAAACCCGCTGACGTAGACGGCGGGCGAATGGAGCTCCAGCAGGCGGATTACATCGTCGCGCACTTCCGGGGTCGCTGTCGCGGTGAAGGCGCTGACAATGGGACGGCGTGCCAAGGATCGGATGAAAGGGGAAATCTGACGATAACTGGGACGAAAATCGTGTCCCCATTGCGATAAACAGTGTGCTTCATCAACCGCAACCATGGCGATGGGTATATGGCTGAGCTGCGACTGAAACCAGTCGTTTTCCAGCCGTTCGGGAGCCACATAGACGAGGCGGGCTTCGCCCCGGATGAGCGCATTGATTCGGAGGTCGATTTCCGTCGGATCAAGCGAACTGTTGATGAACGTTGCCGGTACGCCTTGCCCCAAAAGCGCGTCCACCTGATCCTTCATCAGTGAGATCAAGGGGGATATGACGACGGTTACGCCGTTTAAGAGGAGAGCCGGTACTTGAAAGCAGATGGATTTTCCCGCGCCAGTCGGCATGATGGCGACGGTATCGCGCCCGGCGAGAAGCGACGCGACAACCGGCTCTTGGGCGGGGCGAAAAGCTGGGTAACCGAAGTAACGGCTGAGAATGTGCCGCGCTTCGTCGTTCACATTTGTCACGCGCGGGCGCCTTTGAGCGGATGCCAACGGCGGCGCAATAAATCGATCTCTTTTGCGTAGCCATCGTGATCGTTCGGTGTTTCCAGGATAAAGGGCAAATGACAGAGCCGCGGGTGATTGATGACCCGCACCAGGGCTTCCAGGCCGATCTCACCCTCGCCGATACGGGCGTGGCGATCCTTATGGCTGCCGCGGGGATTCAGACTGTCGTTTAAGTGAATAGCCTTGAGATTCTCTAATCCGATCACATCGTCAAATTCCGCCAGTACGTCGTCGAGAGAGCCGACAATATCATAGCCGCCGTCCCAGATATGGCAGGTATCGAGACAGACGCCGACGTGATCCTTCAGCTCGACTCGCTCCCGGATTGCCTGCACTTCCTGAAAAGTCCGGCCAATCTCCGAACCTTTGCCCGACATGGTTTCGATCAGTACCGTCGTGTGCTGCGCTGGTTTCAGGACAGCGTTCAGCATGGCGGCGCAAAGCTCGATTCCGGTCTGCGGTCCCTGCCCGACATGGCTGCCGGGATGAAAATTATAATAATTGCCCGGCGTCACTTCCATGCGGCGCAGATCATCCGCCATCATCTCACGGGCAAACTGGCGCAGGTTATCTTTCGCGGCGCAAGGGTTCATCGTGTAAGGGGCGTGTGCCACCAAGGGGCCGATATGGTTTTTTTTCGAGAAAGCGAGAAACGCTTCCACGTCCTTTGGGTCTATATCCTTAGCCTTGCCGCCGCGCGGATTGCGCGTGAAGAAGGCGAAAACATCCGCTTTCAGCTCGGCGGCCTCCTGCCCCATGGCGAGATACCCGCCGGCCGAAGACAGATGGTTGCCGATGTGCAACTGTTCTTTCATGGTAATCGCTCCTTTTCGTGTATGCTCTTATTTTACCAGATTTATGGGGCTTTGCCAAAGGCCTTACAAGGGGGATTTATTTTGGCGCGCTTTGCCGAGGTTTTGGGTAGATTTTCGGATCTATATGAAATATAAAATAAGAACGCACCCCAGATATGTCGGGCGCGTTCTTTTCACGGCTTACAAAATGGCTCAGTTAGCTGCCTGTTTGGGAAGTTCTTCTTCCCAATCGCTCGGTCCTTCATTAGAAAGACCGAGATTTTTCAAAATTTCCAAATCACCTTTGATTGTTGTTCCCGAGGTCGTCAGCATATCGCCGGTAATCGTCGCCGAGGCACCTGCAGTAAAGGCGGTAGCGCCGTTCTCCGGCAGTACCTTACGCCCTGCGGCGAGTCGGATGTCAGCCTCGGGATTGATGAAGCGGAAAAAGGCGATCGTACGCATGGCGTCATCGCCCGAAATGCGCGGCTGATGTTCAAGCGCCGTACCCGGGATAGGCATTAACACATTGATGGGGATGGAGCGGATGCCCAGCTCCGACAAGCTGATCGCCATATCAAGGCGGTCGTCCCACGTTTCGCCCATGCCGATGATACCGCCCGAGCAGACGCGCAGACCTTCCTTCTGCGCCAGCCGGATCTCGCGAATCTTATCGTCATAAGTATGGGTAGTACAGATATAAGGAAAAAAGCGCCGCGACGTCTCAATGTTGTGATGATAACTGGTAACTCCGGCGGCTTTCAAGCGCCGGAACTGCTTGGCGCTGAGAAATCCCATGGAAGCGCAGAGTCCGATGGAGAGATCTTTTTGCATCATTTCAAAAGCGGCGATCGCTTGGTCAAACTCAGCTCCCGTAAGGGCGCGCCCAGCGGTAACTACGGCAAATCGGTTCAGTCCCGCCTCTTGATTCTTTTTCGCCGCCGCGAAAAGCTCCTCTTTGGGTAAGAAGGCGTATTCTTTAATGTCTGTTTTGTGGCAAGCAGCTTGCGCGCAGTATTTGCAGTCTTCCGGACAGCGGCCGCTGCGCCCGTTGATGATCGAGCAGAGATCGACGTGATTGTGGCGGTACCGTTTTTGAATAGCGCCCGCACCTTTTTCTAATTCCTCAAGGTCGCCGGTTTTGAAAATTTCAAGATCACTGCCGCGTTTGATACGGTATCCGTTCAGAATTTTTTGGGTCAGCTCCGGGATCGATCTGCTCATAATGATAGCCTCGCTTTGTTGATTTATGGGGGAAATGATAATCCGCTTTTCTCATTATAGGATAATCCGTTTTTTCCGTCAACTTAATTTTATACACGGTTGACAAGTTCTGTTGACTTTCAGCATGTTTTTTTCTGTGGTACAATATTCGTACTAGGCATGTTTTTCAGAATTTGGTAGAATAAGGCGAATTTAATCGAAGGAGGGAGCGGGCGAGGCAGAGGTCTGGCCCGGCGGTTATTTGCGATTTTTTGAGACGACGGTGACTTTTTCCGGACGAGAGGAAGCGTACGCTCTTTTAGGCGGGCATGACGAGTTTTTGCGTCTTTTGGCAGAGAATTTTGCCTGTCAGATTACGAGCCGCGGCGACGGGCTGTCGCTTTCCGGTGAGGAACGGGAAGTTGAGGCGGCGGCGCTGGTTATGCGGGAGCTGCAAAATCTTTACCGGCAGGGAACAGCGCTTACGGCGCACGAGGTACGCTATGCTATTCGGCTGGCCAAAGCGGGCGAGGCGGCGATCCTCCACGCGCTGTTTTCCGAGATGCTTTTAGTAACCGCGCGAGGGCGGCAGATTCGGGCTAAGACAGTAGGACAGCAGCGATATTTAGAGACGATTCGCCGCCATGCGGTTACTTTAGGGATCGGCCCCGCGGGCACAGGGAAAACGTATTTAGCGGTGGTGCTGGCCGTCTTAGCTTTGCGGGCGAAAGAAGTGCGGCGTATCGTTTTGACCCGTCCGGCGGTGGAGGCGGGAGAGCGGCTGGGATTTTTGCCGGGCGATATGCAGGAGAAGGTGGATCCGTATCTTCGACCGCTTTATGACGCTTTAGAAGATATTTTGGGGTTGGACACCTATCAGAAGCTGGTCGCCAAAGGCATTATCGAAATCGCGCCCCTCGCCTATATGCGGGGGCGGACGCTGGACAGTGCGTTCATCATTCTTGATGAAGCGCAGAATACGACGGGGCGGCAAATGAAAATGTTTTTGACCCGGCTGGGTCTTGGTTCGCGTATGGTGGTAAACGGCGACCTCAGCCAGGTCGATTTACCGCGGGGCACGGTCAGCGGCCTTCATGAGGCGATATTGGCTTTAAGCAGCGTTTCGGGCGTGGCGGTTGCAGAGTTTTCTCCCAGCGATATCATTCGCCATGATGTCGTGACGCGCATTGTCGCCGCTTACGATCGCTACGAGGCGAGGCAAAAGCCGGAACGGGAAGCGGATGATTTCGTTAAGCGGGAGGAACGAGGAGGAAAGGATGAACGTCATTATCAGTAATTTCCCTGAAGCGCTTGTCTTTCCCGCCGAAATTGCCGCGACGGTGAAGCTGGCGGCAGAGACGGCGGGGCGGATGTACGGGGTTTCGGCGGGCGAGGTGAGCGTTACGCTGACGGATAACGCTTACATTCAAACGCTGAATAAAAAATATCGCCAGATCGATCGACCGACGGATGTGCTTTCCTTTGCGCTGAATGAAGGCGAGGAACCGCAGATCACCGGTGCGCCGGAGTTTAACGTCCTGGGCGACATCGTTCTCTCCGTTGAGCGGGCGAAAGAGCAAGCCGCAGAATACGGCCACAGTCTGCACCGGGAGATTGCGTTTTTGACGGTACACGGGATGCTCCATCTTTTGGGCTACGATCATATCGAGGAGGACGATCGGTTGGAGATGGAGCGGGAACAGAAAGCCGTAATGGAAAAATTAGGCATCGCGCGTGCGTGATAAAAGGAGACGTCAGTGGAAAAGCAGCATAAATCAGGCTTTGTCGCGGTTATCGGACGGCCTAATGTCGGCAAATCTACCCTTATTAATCATCTTATCGGGCAGAAGATCGCTATTATGTCGGACAAGCCGCAGACGACGCGCAATCGTATCCTGTGCGTTCTGACGCAGCCGGACGCGCAGATTGTCTTTCTCGACACGCCGGGCGTCCATAAGCCCCTTCATAAGCTGGGCGAATACATGGCGAATACGGTTGAGAATACGCTGAAAGAGGTCGACGCCATTCTGTTCGTCGTTGACGTCACAGAGAAGTTCGGGGCAGGTGAGCGGTTCATTATCGATCACCTCAAAGCAACGAAGCGGCCGGTTATCCTGATCATTAATAAGATTGATCGGGTTAAAAACGAAGATATTCTGCCGATTATCGCGAATTACGCAGCGCAGTACGACTTCGCCGGAGTAGTTCCCGTCTCGGCGAAGAATAAACTGAATTTAGATCATATTTTAAGCGAAGTGAAGAAGTATTTACCGGAAGGTCCTAAATATTATCCCGAGGATATGGTGACGGATCAGCCGGAGCGCCTGATCGCCGCCGAGATGGTGCGCGAGAAGGTGCTGGAACTGACCCGCGACGAGGTGCCGCACGCCGTGGCGGTGGACGTCGATGAAATGGCGACGCGGCCGAAAGGGGACGTCTATATCCGGGCGACGATCTACGTCGAACGCGATTCGCAGAAGGGGATCGTTATCGGCGGACATGGTTCTATGCTACGGGAGATTGGACAGCGCGCCCGGCATGATATTGAAGTGCTGCTGGGAGCGAAAGTCTATCTTGATCTTTGGGTCAAGGTGAGAAAGGATTGGCGTAATCGCGATGCGATATTAAAAAGCTTCGGCTTTGAATGATTCGGCGTAGCCTGCATAGAAAGGGGGCTGAAGTGTGGCGCAGTATACGGTAGAGGCGATTATATTGGGGGCAAAAAACTGGGGCGACGCGGATAAAATGCTCCAGTTTTTTTCGCGTGACCGCGGCAAAATTAAAGCGGCGGCCTTTGGTTGCCGCCGACCCAAAAGCGCTCTGTCCGGCGCCATGCAGATGTTCAACGTGGTCGAGGTTTCGTTTGTCAGCGGCAGCCGTCTCGATACGGTGCGTCAGGCATTCGTTCGGCGGCGATTTGCTCATTTGGAAACGGATCTTATCGCTATGGCGTACGCTTCTTTCGTGGCGGAGCTGGTTTTAGAGATGGAGCCGGAAGGGGAAGCCAACCCCGTGCTTTATGATTGGCTGCCTGACGTTTTTGCCGCCTGCGGGCCGCGCAATCCTCGCCTGACGGCCCTGGCCGCCGGGTACCAGCTCCTCGAGTTTGCCGGGGTGGGCTTTAAGTATGAGGCGTGCGTTCACTGCGGACGGTCGATTACCGGCGACGCCTTTTTTTCCCCAGATGATGGCGGCGTACTTTGCTCCGACTGTGCTGCTTCTGTTCCGGCGGCGCGGTCTTTCACTGCTTCCCGTCGGGCGGCTTTTTTGAACCTTGCGGGGATCGATTGGAAAAAAACAGATTCCTTTCGGATCATGAGAGAAGATATGCTGGCCGCCGAAGAGGTCCTTTTAACCGCGTTGCGGCAGCTTCTCGGCAAAGAGCTTAAATCGTTGGCTTTTATTCGACAGGTGACCGGGGAAAGAGAAATGGATATGTCCACTTTAAAAGAATAAAGATGTTTTTATGATATACTTTTTACGAATTGATTAAATTAGTTCTTGGTAATAGAGAAAAATGTTCGGAGAATAGTTACAAAAAGCGAGAGATTTTGTCGAATGGTGTTGACAAATGTGAAGTATACTGCCATAATAAATCCATGTTTTATATCGGACGTTTTTACAGCGGACGAAAACAAAGCAAACGGCAATGAACGGGATAAAGCTCATCTTGGAAATCCTTGCAGAGAACCGGCGGGTGGTGCGAGCCGGCAGGAGGAGAGGGGCGACATCACCCGGGAGCTTTCGCGCTGAAAGAGTATTCGTAGGCGCGGACGTGGTTCAGCGTTAATGAAAGCCTGAAATGGCTGTGAGTATAATGCAGGGTGGTACCGCGGAGTTTCGCCCCTGCCGGCGGCAGATTTGTCGACGGCAGGGGCCTTTTCTTATTTTTCACGGCGCGAAGACTTCGTGGTGGAATATTTTTGCAAATCTATAGTGAGGAGAGAGACTTATGGCAAAAACGTATTATGATCAGGACGCGAATTGGGATGTTATCAAGAACAAGACGGTCGCAATCATTGGTTATGGAAGTCAGGGGCACGCTCATGCGCTTAATCTCAAGGACAGCGGCGTCAATGTAGTGATTGGCCTCTATGAGGGCAGTAAGTCGAAAGCCGTCGCCGAGGCTCACGGCCTTAAGGTCCTGCCGGTGGGTGAGGCAGTGCGCGCGGCGGATATTACGATGGTTTTGATTCCCGATGAGAAGCAGGCGGACGTTTATCGGACGGAGATTGGGCCGAATCTTAAATCCGGCAGCGCGCTGGCTTTCGCCCACGGTTTTAATATTCATTTCAAGCAGATTGTTCCTCCGGCGGACGCCGATGTTTTCATGGTCGCCCCGAAGGGCCCCGGTCACCTTGTTCGCCGTACCTTCACCGAAGGGAGCGGGGTGCCGGACGTTTTTGCGGTGGAGCAGGACGCGACGGGCAACGGGTTTGACATTGCCTTAGCGTACGCGCGCGGGATCGGCGGCACGCGCGCCGGGGTCATTCAGACGACGTTCAAGGATGAAACGGAGACCGATCTTTTTGGCGAACAGTGCGTCCTCTGCGGCGGGATCACGTCCCTTATCACGGCGGGTTTCGAGACGCTCGTCGAGGCCGGATATAAGCCGGAAATGGCGTATTTCGAGTGTTTTCATGAAATGAAGCTCATTGTCGATCTCATGTATGAGGGCGGCATGGAAAAGATGCGCCGCTCCATTTCCGATACGGCGGAGTACGGCGATTATATGGTAGGTCCGCGCATCGTAACCGCGGAGGCAAAGGCGGCGATGAAAAAAGCGCTGACCGAGATACAGGACGGTACCTTTGCTCGTAACTGGCTCTTGGAAAATCGGGCGGCAGGCCGGGCGAACTTCCTGGCGCAGCGTCGCATCCATGCGGAGCACCCGATTGAGAAGGTCGGCAAAGAGCTGCGCGGTATGATGCCCTGGCTCAAAGGGCAGGAGAAACTTGAGTTTTAAGAGCGCCCGCTATCCCGTTTGCCATGCGGATCGGCTTGTTCCCGACGGCCGGGGACAAGCCGATTTATCATATAGCGGTATATAACGGGCTGATACTAGAAAGGAGTAAGGCTTATGAGCATGAATATGACGGAAAAGATTCTGGCTCGCCATGCCGGTCTGGACTTCGTAGAGGCGGGGCAGCTTATTACCTGTCGGCTCGATATGGTGCTGGCGAATGATATCACCGCGCCGCCGGGGATTAAAGAGCTGGAAAAAATCGGCCGGCCGCCGTTTGACAATACGAAAATCGCTTTAGTACCGGATCATTTTACGCCGAATAAGGATATGAAAACAGCTGAATTGACGAAGATCGTCCGCGATTTTGCACGTAAATATGATATTGTCAATTACTTTGAGGTTGGTCAAGATGCTGGGATTGAGCATGTTATTCTGCCGGAGCAAGGACTGGTAGCTCCGGGAATGTTGACGATCGGCGCTGATTCTCATACCTGTACCTACGGCGCGGTTAACAGCTTCGCTACGGGCGTCGGTACGACGGATCTCGCGGTGGCGATGGCGACGGGAGAGGCGTGGTTCAAGGTACCAGCGGCGATTAAGGTGGAGCTTGTGGGGAAAAAGCCGAAAAACATCAGCGGCAAAGACGTCATCCTGACGCTGATCGGCGATATTGGCGTGGACGGCGCGCTCTATCAATCCTTAGAGTTCAGTGGGACAGGAGTGGCAGAGCTTTCCATGACGGATCGCTTTACCATCGCTAATATGGCGATTGAAGCGGGGGGAAAAAATGGCATTTTCTCTTTTGACGCGCGAACGAAGGAGTATGTTGAAGGGCGGGTTAAAAAGCCGTATGAGCCGGTAGCGTCGGATCCCGACGCAAAGTATGCCCGCACGGTTACGATCGACCTGTCGGCGCTAAAACCGGTGGTGGCTTTTCCGCATTTGCCGGGAAATACGAAACCGGTCGATGCTGTTGGGGAGATCGCCATTCAGCAAGTAGTTATCGGTTCTTGTACAAACGGACGGCTAGAGGATCTCGCCATTGCCGCAGGAATTTTTCACGGCCATAAGGTTCATCCCCAGGTTCGATGTATTATTATCCCCGGCAGTCAGCGCGTTTATCTAGAGGCAATGGAGGCGGGATACCTGCGGACCTTCATTGAAGCAGGAGCGGCGGTATCGACGCCGACCTGCGGACCATGTATGGGCGGACACATGGGAATTTTAGCGGCGGGGGAACGCTGCGTTTTCACGACGAACCGTAATTTTCGCGGCCGTATGGGACACGTTGACAGCGAAGTTTATCTTGCCGGGCCCCACGTCGCGGCGGCCAGCGCAATTTTAGGGCGTATTGCGGCGCCGGAGGAGGTTTTTTAACATGGGGATCGAAGGGAAAGTCTGGCGCTATGGCGACAACGTCGATACGGACGTTATTATTCCCGCCCGTTATCTGAACAGCTTTGATCCGAAAGAGTTGGCTTCGCACTGTATGGTAGATATTGATCCTGCCTTTTGTGAAAAGGTGAAAGAGGGGGATATCATCGTCGGGGGGAAGAATTTCGGCTGTGGGTCGTCGCGGGAACACGCTCCCATCGCGATTCAGGCCTCCGGGGTGCCGGTAGTTATCGCGGCCAGCTTTGCCCGTATTTTTTATCGCAACGGGATCAATATCGGCCTGCCGCTTTTGGAGATCGGCGATGAGGTCGAAAAAATCAAAGCGGGCGATATTCTGCGGGTAGCTCCGGAAACGGGCGTCATTGAAGATTTGACGACGGGCGATACGTTTCGGGCACACCCGCTTCCGGGCTTCGTGCGGGAAATTGCTCAGGCCGGGGGGCTTATCAACTACATTAAGACCAGAAAATAAAGGCAGAGCGAGGGATATTATGGGAAAAAAGATCGTCGTTATTCCCGGCGATGGAATTGGCGGGGAGATTACGGAATCCGCGGTCACGGTGCTGAAAAAGGCGGCGGAGAAGTTCGATTTAGCGCTGAGTTTTGCTTACCATGACGCTGGAGGGACGGCCTATGATAAATTTGGGACGCCGCTGCCAGAAGAAACGATTGAAGCCTGCAAGGCTTCGGACGGGGTATTGTTTGGCGCCGTCGGCGGCGATAAGTGGGATTCGCTGCCGCCGGAGCTGCGTCCGGAAAAAGCGATACTGGGGCTTAGAAAGGCGCTGGGCCTTTACGCGAATTTACGGCCGGTTAAGGTGTCGGAGACTTTGACTGAATATTCCCCATTAAAGCCGGAGCTGGTTAAGGGCATTGATCTTGTCATCGTACGCGAACTGATCGGCGGCATTTATTTTGGCGATCGCTGTGAATCGGAAGAATATAACGGTGCAGAGCGCGCTTGGGACAGGGAAAATTATTCGGTGCCTGAAGTAGAGCGTATTGCTCAGCTCGCCTTTGAAACAGCGCGACTGCGGCGCGGTAAGGTTACCTCCGTCGATAAAGCCAACGTGCTGGCGACGTCGCGACTTTGGCGGCGGACGGTGGCGAAGATCGCGGCGGCGTACCCGGACGTCACGTTAGAAAACCTTTACGTCGATAACTGTGCGATGCAGCTTGCGGCTCGCCCGGCGCAGTTCGATGTCATCTGCACGGGCAATCTTTTCGGAGACATTTTAAGTGATGAAGCCGCGGTCATCGGCGGCTCCATCGGCCTGATGCCGAGCGCCAGCATTGGCGAAAACACCAGCCTTTTTGAGCCGATTCATGGATCCGCGCCGGATATTGCCGGGCAGGGCGTCGCTAACCCGATCGGGACGATTTTGTCGGCGGCGCTCCTGCTTCGTTACGCGCTGCAGGAGGAGAAAGCGGCTCTAGCGATTGAAGCCGCCTGCGACAAGGCGCTCGCCATATATCGCACGCCGGATCTTTGGCAAAACGGATTTCAAAAGGCGAACACCGAGACCATGACACAGGCGATTATAAATTGCCTGTAACCGGGAAAATTTTGCTGTGAAATAACCGCTGAAAAATTAATAAGGAACGGAGTCCGTCGCTTAGACGCGTCACGCGTTTTTGCTTCCCTAAGAAGAAGGATTGACGGGAAGCAGCTTCCCGCATAAAATGGAAGATATGCAGCAAGGGAAGATAGCATTTTAAAAGAGGCGTGAAGCGAGGGGAATACCGTGATAAAAAAAGGAATCATTCTGGCGGGCGGATCCGGTACGCGGCTCTACCCTTTAACAAAGGTTGTGTCGAAGCAGCTCATGCCGGTGTACGATAAGCCGATGATCTATTATCCTCTGTCCGTGCTTTTGCTCGCGGGCATCGAGGATATTTTGGTCATTACAACGCCCTATGACCAGGAAAATTTTACACTGCTTTTGGGCGACGGCAGTCAATGGGGAGTTTCCATTTCCTATGCGGTGCAGCCGAGCCCCGACGGTTTAGCGCAGGCCTTTCTGATCGGAGAGAAATTTATCGCGGGAGAGGGCTGCGCGCTGGTTTTAGGGGACAATATTTTTTATGGCGCCGATTTAGCAACCGCATTACAGCGGGCGGCAACGCAGGAGGGCGGCGCGACAATATTTGCCTACTATGTGCGCGATCCCGAGCGGTACGGCGTGGTGGAATTTTCCCAAGATGGTCGGGCCCTTAGTTTAGAGGAAAAGCCGGATCGCCCGCGGTCGAATTTCGCCGTGACGGGCTTATATTTTTATGACCAGGATATTGTCGATATTGCTAAAACGGTTAAACCGTCGGCGCGAGGCGAGCTGGAAATTACCGATGTCAATAAGGCGTATTTAGCGGCGGAAAAATTGCGCGTGGAAAAAATGAGGCGGGGCTGTGCCTGGCTCGACACTGGTACGCACGAATCGCTTCTTCAGGCGGCGGCCTTTGTGCAGACGATTCAGGCCCGACAGGGACTGAAAATCGCCTGCGTTGAGGAGATCGCTTACCGGATGGGGCTTATCGATGCGGCGCAGGTACGGCGGCTGGCGGAGCCGCTGCAAAAAAATGAATACGGACAATACCTCATGCAGATGCTTCGGGAATCGTAGGGGGCGACGCTTTGGATATACAGGAAACGAAACTCAAAGGGGTCTATCTCATTACACCGCAGATATTTGGAGACGAGAGGGGCTGGTTTATGGAGAGCTGGTCCCGGCGCAAGTTCGAGGCGGCGGGCATTCAGGTGGAATTTGTTCAGGACAATCAATCCTTTTCGGCGGAGAAGGGAACGCTGCGCGGCTTGCATTATCAGCTAAATCCCATGTGTCAGGCGAAGCTTCTGCGCTGTACACGGGGGGAAATTTTTGACGTGGCGGTCGATATCCGGCGCGGGTCGCCGCAGTACGCGCAATGGATGGGCGTGCGGATCAGCGCTGAAAATAAAAAGCAGCTCTTTGTTCCCCGTGGCTTTGCCCATGGCTTTATTACCTTGGCCGATGATACCGAGGTGCAGTATAAAGCCGATAACTACTACGCGCCGGAGTGCGACGGTAATATCCGTTGGAACGACCCGGCGATCGGAATCGAATGGGGAATGGAGCCGACTGTTCTCTCGGAGAAAGATCGTCGGGCGCCGCTCTTGTCGGAACGTTCCGAGCTTAATTTCGTTTACGGGGAGATGGGCCGATGAAAATTATCGTGACTGGCGGGGCGGGGTTTATCGGTGCTAATTTCATTTACTATGAACTGAAACATCACCCGGAAGACGAAATTTTGTGTTACGACGCTTTGACCTATGCTGGGAACATGGAAACTCTCGACGACGCGCAAAAAAATCCGAAGTTCCGATTTGTGAAGGGGGATATTACAGCTCGGGAAGCCGTCGAAGCATTATTTACGACGGAAAAACCGGACGTTATCGTCAATTTCGCCGCCGAGAGCCATGTGGATCGATCCATCGAGCAGCCGGATATTTTCCTTCAGACGAATTTTATGGGCGTTGGCGTGTTGCTTGATGTCTGCCGAGAATACGGGATAAAGCGCTATCATCAAGTATCGACGGACGAAGTTTACGGCGATTTGCCTCTTGACCGGCCCGATTTATTTTTTACCGAGGAAACGAATCTTCACGCATCGAGTCCATACTCGGCGTCAAAGGCTTCGGCGGATCTTTTGGTCATGGCGTATCATCGGACGTATGATTTGCCGGTCACTATTTCGCGCTGCTCCAATAATTATGGACCGTATCATTTCCCAGAAAAGCTTATCCCACTGATGATCCTTAATGCGCTGGAAGATAAGAAACTCCCTGTTTACGGCAAAGGGGAAAACGTTCGCGACTGGCTCTATGTTGAAGATCACTGCGCGGCGATTGACCTCATCCTGCGGCAGGGAAGGGCTGGGGAACTGTTTAATATCGGCGGACATAATGAGCGCCGCAATATCGACGTCGTGCGGATGATCCTTGCAGCTCTGGGTAAGCCGGAGAGTCTGATCGAATACGTCGCCGACCGGAAGGGGCACGACCGTCGCTACGCCATTGATCCATCCAAAATTCGTACGGTGCTTGGCTGGGAGCCGAAAACAAAGTTTGCAGACGGCATCGAGCGGACAATTCGCTGGTATCTTGAACATAAATCGTGGTGGCAGAACATCATAAACGGCGACTATCGGGAGTATTATGACCGAATGTATGCGCAGCGAGGGAAACAAAATAACGGGAGCTAAGCGTTTAGAAGCGCTTTTTACAACTTGCCACTTGCGCCATTTTTTTCTTTGTGATACTATAGCGAAGTATACGGGTGTTCCTCTGGACGGGCGAAGCCTGCCACGAATGCCTTGGAATGGGAGGAAAGACAAATGAACATTATTCAGGCTTTGGAGCAGGAACAGCTTCGCTCGGATATTCCCGCGTTTCGTCCCGGGGATACGGTGAAGGTACACGCGAAGATCGTTGAGGGAACGCGCGAACGTATTCAGGTCTTTGAGGGCGTTGTAATTGCCCGGCAGGGAAGCGGCGTTCGCGAGATGTTCACTGTACGCCGTATTTCTTACGGTGTTGGGGTGGAGCGTATGTTTTTAGTCCACTCGCCGCGTATTGAAAAGATTGAGGTCACGCGCCGGGGACGCGTCCGTCGCGCGAAACTCTATTATCTCCGTAATCTTACGGGTAAAGCGGCGCGTATTAAAGAACGTCATTAAATGCACAAACAGGGACTGGAAACAGTCTCTGTTTGTCTTTAGGGGAGGATAAACATGGCTTCACTGGGCGAGGAGATCAAGGATTGGATTGTTTCGATAGCGATCGCTATCGTTTTAGCCTTCTTGATCCGTTACTTTATTGTGGAGCTTTATCTGGTAGACGGCCCTTCGATGCGGCCGACGCTGCAAAGCGCGGAGCGGCTGGTCGTCAATAAATTTATCTACCGTTTCCGGGCACCGGAGCGCGGCGAGATACTTGTCTTTCGCTATCCGCGCGATCCTAGTCGGGACTTCATCAAGCGGGTGATCGCGATTCCCGGCGATACGATTGAGATTAAAGATGGTCGCGTTTACGTCAATTCGACGCTTCTTAATGAGCCGTATATTCTGAGCAAGACACGGGGAAATTATCCGCTGGCGACAGTGCCCGAAGGACATATTTTCGTCATGGGGGATAATCGGAACAATTCAGAGGACAGCCGGTTCGCGGATGTTGGTTTCGTTCCTTTTGACCTGATAAAAGGAAAAGCTATGCTGGTGTTCTGGCCGATTGGGCAGTTTAAGACGCTTCCTTGAGGTATTTCTGGCTTGCGCCGTGAGGGAAGATATGTTATGATTACGACGTTGACAATCGTATAGAAAGTCTTTGGGGCGGGGTGCGATTCCCCACCGGCGGTATAGCCCGCGAGCCGTAAGGCATGACCCGATGAGATTTCGGGGCCGACAGTTATAGTCTGGATGAAAAAAGACGATCATGCCGTATTTTGGTTTGGAGCCGCTCCTTTTGGCAAGGAGCGGTTTTTTGCTGGGGTGATGAATTTCATGCGGGATGAAGATTATATGCGTGAAGCCTTGCGGCTGGCAGAAAATGCCCGAGGGCGCACTTCGCCGAACCCGCTGGTAGGGGCGGTCATTGTCCGGGAGGGTAGGATTATTGCTGCCGGATGGCATAGAAAGGCGGGGACTGAGCACGCGGAGATCCACGCGCTGCGCATGGCGGGAGAATTGGCGCGGGGAGCGACGCTTTATGTGACGCTGGAGCCATGCTCGCATTATGGACGTACCGGCCCGTGTGTGAGAGCGGTAATCGAAGCGGGGATTCGTCGGGTGGTTGCCGCGATGGTGGACCCGAACCCGCTAGTTGGCGGGCAAGGGATTAAACTCTTGGAAGAGGCGGGTATTGAAACAGAATGCGGCATTTTAGAGGAAGAAGCTCGGCGGCAGAATGAGGTTTTTCTCAAGTGGGTGACGACGCGGACGCCGTTTGTCTGGTTAAAACTCGCAATGTCACTGGATGGGAGGATCGCTACGGCGGGAGGAGAATCGCGCTGGATCACGGGAGAAGCGTCGCGGCAGCGTGGCCATGTGATGCGGGATCAGGTGGATGGTATTCTGGTAGGGATAGGGACCGTTTTGGCGGACGATCCGCAATTGACGGCGCGGCTTTCGGGCGGCGGTCATAATCCTTGCCGGATCGTATTGGACAGTCAGGCCCGGACGCCGCTGAGCGCTAAAATTTTGCGCGATAGCGCGGCGCCGGTATTAATCGCCGTCACGGATACAGCTCCGGCGGAGCGGGTGATGGCGCTTAAGCAAGCTGGCGCTGAAATCTTATGCTGTGGCGCGGGGGCGAGGGTAGATCTGCAAAGGCTAATGCAACAACTGGGAGAGCGGGAGATATGCTCCCTTTTGGTCGAGGGAGGCGGTACGGTGAATTTTGCGTTCCTACAGGCGGGCTTGATTGATAAAGTAACGGCGTTTTTGGCGCCTAAGCTGTTAGGAGGGCGAAAGGCGTTAGGTGCCGTCGCCGGAGAGGGATTTTCGCATTTGGCGGACGCTGTAGAGCTGACGGATGTTCAGCTGGAACCATTGGCGGAAGATATTTGCCTGACGGGTTATGTAAAAAAGAGCAATAAGGTCGATTTACTTGACTCGACAAACTGAAAAGAGAGGAAACACGGTCATGTTTACCGGGATTATTGAGGAAATAGGTACGATTCAGGCTACAGGCGGCGGGATGCTTCGCATCGGTGTAAAGCTGGTGCTGGATGGCCTGCGTATCGGCGACAGCATTGCGGTAAACGGCGTTTGCCTTACGGTGACAGATTTCGACGCGCAGAGTTTTACCGCCGACGTTATGCCGGAGACTTTTCGCCGGACATCGCTAGGGGCGCTTTCCGTGGGAAGCGCGGTAAATTTGGAGCGGGCGTTGACGTTAACGGGGCGCCTGGGCGGTCATATTGTCAGCGGACATATTGACGGTACAGGACAGATTTTGACGGTTCAGGAAGAAAAAAATGCCCGGGTGCTTCGTATCGCGGCGTCTTCCGCCATTTTGTACTATATCGTCGAAAAAGGATCTGTCGCGTTGGATGGCGTAAGCCTTACCGTGGCCGCGGTGACAGAGAAATGGTTCAGCGTTTCCCTCATCCCGCATACACGTCAAGTGACGACTTTGCACGCAAAAAAAACGGGCGATCGGATCAATATCGAAACTGATATTGTCGGGAAATATACAGAAAAGTTCCTGCGAACACCAAGGCCAGCGGACAGTATAAAAGCAAAAAAAAATCGGGGGCTCACCCGTGAATTTTTGACGCAATATGGATTTTAATATCAAGGAGAGTGAACAGTATGAGTTTTGCTGCGGTCGAAGACGCGATTGAGGATATCCGGCAGGGGAAAATGCTGGTCGTCGTGGATGACGAAGACCGGGAAAACGAAGGGGATCTTATCGTTGCCGCGGAACATGTGACGCCTGAGGACATTAACTTTATGGCAACCTATGCGAAAGGGCTGATTTGCACGCCAATTGATGGCGCGCGGCTGGACGAGCTGGATATTCCTCAAATGGTTGCCAACAACACCGACAACCATGAAACGGCGTTTACGGTGTCTGTCGACGCGTATGATACGGAAACGGGGATTTCGGCGTATGAGCGCTGCCAGACGGTGAAGCGGCTGATCGATCCTCAGTCGAAACCGTCAAGCTTTCGCCGTCCCGGGCATGTGTTTCCTCTGCGGACGGTACCGGGCGGCGTCCTGCGCCGGGCGGGGCATACAGAAGCGACCACCGACCTGGCGCGGCTGGCGGGACTTTATCCAGCGGGGCTTTGCTGTGAGATTATGGATGACGACGGACACATGATGCGGACGCCGCGTCTCATGGAATTCGCCGAAAAACATGGGCTGCACATGATTACGGTCAAGGATCTGATTGAGTATCGAAAACGAACGGAGACCTTCATTAAACGGGTGGCAGACGTTGATTTTCCCAGTAAATATGGACATTTCCGAATTAAGGCCTACGAAAGCACTTTGGACGGCAAATGCCATCTGGCCGTCGTCAAGGGCGAGGTTGCAAAACAAGAGAATGTTTTGGTTCGTGTACATTCCGAATGCCTGACCGGAGACGCGTTGGGATCGCTGCGTTGTGACTGCGGCGAACAGCTGGCGGCGGCGCTTCGACATATCGAGCAGGAAGGGTGCGGCGTTGTACTTTACATGCGGCAGGAAGGACGCGGCATTGGCCTGGCGAATAAAATGCGCGCTTACGCTTTACAAGATCAAGGGAAAGATACCGTGGAAGCGAATGTACTTTTGGGGTTTGCCCCTGATTTGCGCGATTATGGGATTGGCGCGCAAATTTTAGCAGATTTGGGATTAACGACCATTCGCCTTTTGACAAATAATCCGGCGAAACGAGCCGGGCTGGAAGGTCACGGCCTGAAAATTGTCGAGCGGGTGCCGCTTGAGGTCCATGCGAATAAGTTTAACCGGCGATATCTGACGGTGAAAAAATTAAAGATGGGACATCTTCTGGAAGAAGAATAAAAAGGAGATATGATCATGGCGAATATTTTGGAAGGAACTTATCATGCGGAGGGGATGCGCGTAGGTATCGTGGCGTCGCGTTTCAATGAATTTATTACCAATAAATTACTGGAAGGCGCTCTGGATATGCTCAGAAGGCACGGCGCGGCGGAAAGCGACATCGATGTGGCCTGGGTGCCGGGCGCTTTTGAGATACCTTTAGCGGCACGGAAAATGGCCGCCAGTAAAAAATATGACGCGATTATTTGCGTAGGAGCGGTCATTCGCGGCGCAACATCGCATTACGACCACGTTTGCAGCGAAGTTACAAAAGGCGTGGCGCAGGCGGGGCTGATCACCGGCGTTCCGGTGATCTTCAGCGTCCTTACAACGGAAACTATCGAGCAAGCGGTCGAGCGTGCGGGAACAAAAGCGGGGAATAAAGGCGCCAACGGCGCCATGGCGGCCATGGAGATGGCGAGTCTGCTTCATCAGCTTGGCTGAAGGGCGGGAAGAAAATGAAGGTGGGGATTATCAGTGATACCCATGGCAGCGCAGGTTGTTGGGACATGGCGTATAAGGATTTTTTTACCGGAACGGATTTAATTCTCCATGCAGGTGACGTGCTTTATCATGGGCCGCGCAATCGTCTGCAGGATGACTATAATCCTGCGGTATTGGCGGAGAGGATCAATCAATGTCCTGTCCCGCTCCTTATCGCGCGGGGAAATTGCGATGCGGAAGTCGACGCGTCCGTGTTGGATATGCCGTTGGTTGCACCGTATGTATTCGTGCTGGCAGGGGCGCGGCGCATCGTCGTGACTCACGGTCACCTCACGGAGAGCGACGAGGAAAAAGAAGCGCTGGCGGCAAAACTTCACGCGGATATCTTTGTCAGCGGGCATACGCATATCGCCGGTTTGCGTCGGAGCGGTGGGACAATATTCCTTAATCCCGGTTCTCCGTCGCTTTCCAAGCGGCTTGACGGTCGTCAGACTATTGCGCGATTGGACGAAGAAAAGGTTGAGATTCTGGATTTATATACTGGAGAAGTTTTGGAAAGCTTTTCCTGGGAAAATGAGGCGAAATGATGGATCATTTGGTCAAAGCTACGGCGGAGGATATGCGCGTTTATGCCGCCGTGACGACAGATTTAACGAATGAAGCGGCGCGCCGTCATGGCTGCGGCGCACTGGCGACTGCTGCCTTGGGGCGCACGATGACCGGGGCATTGCTCTTGGCGGCAAATCTTAAAGAGCAAGAATGTATCACGATAAAATTTCAGGGCGACGGACCATTGGGCGCTATCGTTGCCGATGCTTCGGCAAACGGAGCAGTGCGGGGCTATGTAGCGCATCCTCAAATAGAGTTGCCGTTAACGAACGGAAAACTGTCGGTGGGGCAGGGGGTCGGACGAGGGCTTTTATCCGTAACCCGGTTCACGGGCTTAAAGGAACCGTTCACGGGGAGCTGTGAAATCTATTCGGGTGAGATTGCTGAGGATCTGACGCAGTATCTGTTTCGTTCCGAACAGACACCGTCCAGCGTTGGGTTAGGCGTTTTAGTGGGAACCGACGGCAATGTTCGAGCCTCCGGTGGTTTTATTGTGCAGCCGCTGCCGGGCGCGTCGGAAAAAGCGCTTTCCCGTCTGGAAAAAAATCTGGCAGAGATCCGCCCGGTGTCGTCAATGGTCGATGATGGATGCGACGCAAAGGGAATTATCGCCGATCTTTTGGCAGGTTTTGATATTCGTTATCTGGAGACAACGGAGCTTTCTTTCCGGTGCCAGTGTTCAAGGTGGCGGACGGAGGATATTCTACTTACCTTAGGGCATAAAGATCTGGCGGGATTAGTCGCGGACGGGCAGGCTGAGGTTTGCTGTCAGTTTTGTGGGGAAAAATATCAGTTCACAAAAGACGAATTGATTGCTATCCTTCATGTGGCGGATAAATTACGGGAACGTTAGATAACGCACATATAAAAAGACCTGTTGCTTATAGCAACAGGTCTTTTTATATGTTGTATCGCTGTTTTCGGGGTTATCATCAGATGGCGCGCTGAACCTTGCCGGAACGCAGGCAACGCGTGCAGACATTGATCCGCTTTACCTCTCCGTTCACCAAGGCGCGAACCCGCTGGATATTCGGCTTCCAGCGACGTTTCGTTTTCAAATGGGAATGGCTGACGTTCATGCCGCTCATCGTGCTTTTGTTGCAAACCTCACAAACATTTGCCATGTAACACACCTCCTTAAAACAGACGATAGACTTCCATACACAATACAAGTTATTCTAGCACAAAATAAAGCGCTTTGGCAAGAAATTTTTACAGAAAGTAAACGGGCGGGCCGGTTTGTGGCTCAGGCTTTGCCGTTGCAGCCGAGAACATGAACAAGTTTATGTTTGACGAGTTCTTTGATGTAGGCGCGAGCTGGTTTTAAGTATTCACGTGGATCGAAAGCAGCCGGATGCGAGGCCATGTATTCGCGGATCCCGGCCGTCATCGCCAGTCGAAGGTCAGAGTCGATGTTAATTTTGCAGACCGCTGATTTCGCGGCGCGGCGAAGCTGGTCTTCGGGAATGCCGATGGCATCGTCAAGTTTTCCGCCGTTATCATTGATAATTTTTACATATTTAGGGATGACCGAGGAGGAACCGTGCAGGACGATGGGGAAATTCGGCAGACGTTTCTCAATTTCCGCCAGAATATCAAAGCGCAGTTCCGGCGGGACAAGCACGCCATCCGCATTCCTCGTGCATTGTTCCGGTTTGAACTTAAAAGCGCCGTGACTAGTCCCAATCGCGATCGCCAACGAATCAACGCCGGTTTTTTCGACAAATTCTTCCACCTCGTCCGGTCGGGTATAGGAAGCGTCAGCCGCGTTTACTTTAACGTCGTCCTCGATGCCTGCCAGCTTGCCAAGTTCAGCTTCGACGACGACTCCGTGCGCATGGGCGTATTCAACGACTTTCTTCGTCAGCGAGATGTTATCCTCAAAACTATGCTGTGAGCCGTCGATCATAACGGAGGTAAAGCCGCCGTCCACGCAGGATTTGCAGATGTCGAAATCAGCGCCGTGGTCAAGATGAAGGCAGATCGGCAAATCGGTATCTTCCAGCGCCGCTTCTACCAGCTTTACCAGATAGACGTGTTTTGCGTATTTACGGGCGCCGGCAGAAACCTGCAAAATCAAGGGTGCGTTTTCTTCCTTCGCGGCTTCCGTGATTCCCTGAATGATTTCCATGTTGTTGACGTTGAAGGCGCCGATGGCATACCCTCCTTCGTAGGCTTTTTTAAACATGTCTGCAGATGTGACTAATGGCATTTTACTACCTCCTCAGTAAAATGGATGAATATCAGCTATAAATCAATTATATCATAGATTTTCAGGGGAAAATAGAGTTAAAGATAAGAATTTGCTGACGTATTAAAAAATTCTTCACCAAGAAAATTTTCTGCCATAGCTTGTCTGTTTTTTATGACTTGCATAAAATCTTCGGGGGGAGGAGCGCTTACGCGAAGGAGCTTTTTGGTAACGGGATGGATAAATTCAATTTGAAAGGCGTGAAGCGCCGGGCGGGCGATAAGAGCAGATGGGGCCCCGTAAAGATCATCACCCAGAAGCGGACGGCCGATAGCGGCGAGATGAACGCGAAGCTGATGGGTGCGTCCGGTAAGGGGGGAAAGCTCGAGCAGAGAAATATCGGCGTCTTTTACCAACAGACGATAACGGCTCTGGGCTGGCTTTCCATTTGGAGATGGCTGTTGCTCGATTAAACTTCCGGGACGGCGGCCCAGCGGGAGATCGATAACGCCTTCCGGCGGATGGATCGTTCCTTGGATAATTCCTACATAACGGCGGTGAAAGTTGGCCCCGGTGGGCGAAGTGAGAGCGGCTTGGATATGCGGTTGTTTGGCGATGAGAACCAGTCCCGAAGTATTGCGGTCCAAGCGGTGCAGAGGGTGAAAGATAAGGCTCTGCCCAGTTGTTTCATAATAATAAGTCACCGCGTTGGCGAGGGTTATTTCGGAGCGTTGCCGGGAGACAGGGTGGACAAGTTGTCGGATCGGTTTATTGACGATGAGCAGGTAGTCGTCTTCGTAGCGAATATCAAGCGGCAACGGCATAGGCTTAATGGGCGATGATTCTGCAAGCTCGCAGGTCAATTCGTCGCCCGGATGAAGAACCGCCAGCGCGGCGATGACAGGCTGGCGGTTGACGCAGACGGTACCGTTATGTTTAAGACGCCGCCAAAGGTGCAGCGAAAAGCCCTGGCGTTTCAAAAATGACCGAACGGAAAGTTCGGTCAGGTCGTTTGGGACGACGTAATGAAGGTTCATATATTCTTTTTTCCTGAAGAAGGAGCGATGAGCCGAAACGCGAGGCTCAGGAAAATAGCAATGACAGTGGCTAACGCCATGCCTTTTAGCGTAACAGCGCCGATGGTAATGCTGGCGGTGCTGACGCCGACGCCTAAGACAATGGAAGTCAGGATCAGATTCATGGGACGATTGTAATCGACCTTAGCATCCACCAGAATACGAACGCCTGAAGTGGCAATGACACCGAAAAGAAGGAGGGAGACGCCGCCCATGACAGGGGTAGGGATGCCCTGAATCGCGGCGGACAGTTTGCCAAAGCAAGAGAGCAAGATCGCAAACACCGCTGCGCCGCCGATGACCCAAGTGCTGAAAACTTTCGTGATGGCGAGTACGCCGATATTTTCTCCATAGGTAGTATTTGGCGTAGAGCCAAAAAAGCCTGAAAGGAGCGTGGAAAGACCGTTGCCGAAAATCGAGCGATCGAGACCAGGATCCTTTGTCAGATCGTGGCCGATGATATTCCCGGTGACAATGAGGTGACCAATATGCTCGACGATGACGACGAGAGATGCCGGGACAATGATGAGGATAGCGTTCAGGTTAAATTCCGGGGTGTAGAAAGTCGGCAGAGCGAACCAAGGCGCAGTCATAACCGGCGTCCAGTCAACCAGACCGGCGATTGCCGCGACAATATAACCGCCGACGACACCAATGAGAATCGGTAAAATGGCAAGCAGCCCCCGAAATGCGACGGAGCAGGCGACGGTGATAAGCAGCGTGGAAATCGAAACCATAATCGTTGTGGGAGCAGGGTGATCGGCGGTCAGTCCGGCCATACCGGCCGCTGTTGGCATAAGCTCCAGCCCTATGACAGCGACGATGGCGCCCATGGCGGCTGGAGGAAAGAGCGCGTCGATCCATTGCGTTCCGACCAGGCGTACAAGAAGTCCTACGAGGCAAAAAATGATTCCGACTGCTATAAAACCACCCAGCGCCGCTTCGTAGCTGTATTGGGAAAGGACGAGGAAAACCGGGGAGAGAAAGGCAAAGCTTGAACCCAGGTAAGCCGGAATCTTTCCTTTACACAAGATGAGATAAAGCAGGGTTCCAATACCATTAAATAAAAGCACCGTAGCCGGATTAATCTTAAAAAGGATCGGCACCAGCACGGTGGAACCAAACATGGCAAAGAGGTGCTGCAAACTCAGCGGAATTGCTCTAAGCAAAGGTGGACGTTCATTTACTTGAATAATATGTTCTTCGTTCATTAGCAGCAACAACTCCTTTAGCTTGTTTCTTTCCTAATTTAGCATAGCTGCTTCTCTTTGTCCATATTGCCCGCAAACAGGTGTTCATGGGGAATAAATTATGATATAATTAAAAACATTGCAAAGAAATTTATTTTTTGATCGTCATATGAATTGCCGGTTATTGGAGGAGGAAGCGGATTGATTTCCGGAAGAACACAAAATCTTGGCGTGATTGGGTATCCGATCGCCCATTCTTTGTCGCCGCTCATGCAAAACGCTGCGCTCCGACAGGCATCGCTGGATTACCGTTACATCGCCATGCCGGTTTTGCCGGAGAATTTGCGGCAAGCGGTCTTGGGGTTAAAGAGCCTGTCTTTTCGGGGGTTTAATGTTACTATACCTCATAAGACGGCGATTATGCCGCTGTTGGATGAGATTCAGAGTGATGCGGAAAAGATTGGCGCGGTTAACACGGTGGTAAATCAAAAAGGGCGACTTATTGGCTATAATACGGATGTGACGGGCTTTCTTGCCGCGATGAAAGCAAAATGTATCGCGCTGAAAGGGAAAGCGATCGTTATTCTAGGATCCGGCGGCGCGGCCAGGGCAGTACTGTGGGGAATGCTGAAAGAGCGGGCAGGGAAAATCATGATCGGCGGACGGGACGTGAAAAAGTTGGCGGCGCTTCTCCGGGACTTTTCTTCCGATGGGGATATCGAGGTCGCCGCCTGGGAAGATAAACTTTTGCACGAGGGGTTGCAAACCGCCGACCTGGTCGTCAATGCCACACCTTTAGGAATGTATCCTGAGACGGAAGAGATGGTTCCGATCGACTGGGAGACGATAAATCCTCGAGCTTTTCTTTATGACGTTATCTACACGCCGCAAAAGACTCGTTTTTTGCGGGAAGGCGAGGCGCGGGGGCATCGGATAGCGAACGGAGTTTCCATGCTTGTGGAACAGGGAGCGGCCGCTTATTTTTTATGGACGGGAGCGACGGCCGATCGCCAGGCGATGCTTCAGGCACTGCAATCAGCGCTGATATAAGCAGATGGCAGGATCGAATATAATATGATAAATTCTTATCTAAAGACGCAGACGAATATTCAAAAGCTGATTGAACAGAGCCTTTTGGGTGTACGGCAGAATCAAAATACCAGCCATACAGCCCCGAATGTTTCCTCCGCTCCCATTGTGACGCTGGTGGATCGTATTATTCAGTCGGCGTTGGCGTTGCGCGCCAGCGATATTCATCTGGATCCGGCGGAAAATCAGGTGCGGGTTCGTTTGCGGATTGACGGACGGCTGTCTGAATTGCCCCCCGCTTTGCCGCTGGAGCTGAAAGATATTTTACTGGCCCGCATTAAAGTCATGGCTCAGCTGGATACGACGGTTCATCATTTGCCGTTAGATGGTCGGATCACATATCCGTTTCATGACGGTTCTATCGATATTCGAGTATCTACCATGCCGGTTTTAGACGGGGAAAAAATTGTCCTGCGTTTGTTGAATCGGGAACAGCACTTAAGAACGCTGGGAGAATTGGATTTTTCCCCGGCAAATATGGCACTTTTTCGTCGTTGGTGCCATGCGCCGTATGGGCTTATTTTAAACGTTGGTCCGGTTAATTCCGGTAAAACGACCTCGCTTTACGCGGCGCTTAATTTATTGAATTCTCCAGAAAAGAACATTGTGACGATTGAGGATCCTGTGGAATACTATTTGCCGGGAATCAATCAGGTTCAGGTAAACGCCAAGGTGGGACTGTCCTTTGCCAGAGGATTGCGGGCTCTCCTGCGGCAGGATCCGGATATCTGTATGGTCGGAGAAATTCGTGATGAAGAGACAGCGGAAATCGCCGTCAGGGCCGCCTTGACCGGCCGTTTGTTATTTACTACCCTGCATACGGGGAATGCGGCTGGCGCGGTTTTTCGGCTGTTGGATATGGGAATCAGACCGTATTTTTTATCCGCGGCGCTCTTAGGGATAACGGCGCAGCGCTTGGTGCGGCGGATTTGCCCTGCCTGCCGCAAAGAGTATGAAATTGTGGCAGGATCACCGGAAGCCGTGTTTTTAGGCGATAAGTATCATCAAGGGGTAACGGCGTTTCAGGCGAACGGATGCGATAAATGCCGAGGAACCGGCTATCAGGGCCGGCTGGCAATCCATGAGCTGCTGACGTTTTCGGAAAGGATTCAGACCGCTATTATGGCGGGAGAAAAAATGAAGGCGATCGAGACGGAAGCGATACGAGAGGGAATGATCCCCCTTCGACGTGACGGGATAGAAAAGGCTCTGGCAGGAAAAACAACCTTAGAAGAAATCAGGCGGGGACTCTATGGCGATGTCTGAAGCGGAAACATGGCGGGAAATTACAGAAAAAGCGATAGCGGCACAGGCCTCCGATATTCATCTGTCTGTCGGTGCGCCTGCTTTTTTGCGGGTTAACGGCGTTTTACAACGCGTTTCGGAAAGTCTTGTTTCGCAAATTTTTCTCGAGAAGCTTTTGGCGGGAATGTTTTCGGAAAAGCAGGCCAAGCAGTTCCAGAAGGATAAGGAGATTGATCTAGCCTGGAGCTACGGAAAGCAACGCTTTCGGGTCAATGTTTTTCAGCAGATTTCGGGATTGGCGATGTCTTTGCGGCTGATACCCAATAGTATTCCTACTTTGGAAGAGCTGGGAATGCCCGCTGTTTTGCGAGAGCTTTTATCGTTACCGCATGGACTGATACTTGTCACCGGTAGAACAGGCTCGGGAAAGACGACGACACTGGCGGCGTTTTTGTTCGAAGTTGTTCGCCGCTTTGCGAAACATATTATTACGCTGGAGGATCCGATTGAATACGTCCATACTTTTGATGCGGGGCTTATCAGTCAACGCGAATTAGGGACGCATTTTGATTCTTTCGCAATGGCATTGCGCAATTCCTTGCGTGACGACCCTGATATTATATTGGTCGGAGAACTGCGTGACGCCGATACCATCGCAACAGCTCTGAACGCTGCGGAGACGGGGCATTTGGTGTTAGCCAGCCTTCATACGCCGTCGGCGGTGGATACGGTTTTGCGCCTGGAAAGTTTCTTTCCCGCGGAGCAGCAGGCGCAGATTCGTACCCAGCTGGCGATTGTCCTTCGCGCGGTGATTACGCAGCAGCTTTTGCCAGGGGCGGCTGGGGGGCGCATCTGCGCGGCGGAAGTTTTGACCGCATCTCCCGCGGTGCGAAATCTGATCCGGCAGGGGAAGGTACAGCAGCTGCCCTCCGTGATCATGGCGGGGACGACGCTGGGAATGCAGACCATGCGTTATTCGATCGCGCAGCTTCAGGCCGCCGGCAAAATAACGCCGGAAGTTGCCGTCGGTTACCTGGAGTAAACTACTTTGGTTAAGGGAGAACGAAAAACGTGGAAGAATATGCTTATAAAGCTTATGATACCGCGGGGCGGCTGCATTCTGGGAGTATACAGGCGTCTTCTCCCCGGCAGGCGGCCGGCCTGATTGCCGGACAGGGGATGTGCGTCGTACAGCTGAAAAGGGATTTTTCTGTTTTGTTTTCTTTTCCTTGGCTCAAACGGCAGTTTTGGCGTCAGTACGTTATGTTATTTTTCCGTCAATTTTCGGTAATGATTAAGGCGGGGCTGCCGATCAGCGAGGGCATAAAGATTTTAGCAGCGCAAGAGAAAAATACCGCGGGCAAGCGATTGATGGAAGATCTTTATCGGCGTGTACAGGAAGGACAGTCTTTCGCTGATTCCTTGCAAAAGCATCCGGACGTTTTTCCTCCGCTTGCCGTTCATCTGGTGCGAATCGGCGAAGTCAGCGGGAATTTGGAAATAGTGTCAGGGGAATTAGCGGATTTCCTGGAGATGTCATATAAAGCGCGGGAAAAGCTGATCACACTCATGATTTATCCGGCGATTCTTATGACCGCTACGCTGGTGGTGCTGATCTTCTTGTTGCAGTTTATCTTGCCCACCTTTTCCGGGGTGTTTCTTTCCCTTCAGGCAGAGCTGCCCCTTCCCACACGCTTACTTCTGGGATTAAACGAGTTTCTGCAGGCATACGGGGTTTTCCTCGTGACTGGACTTTCAGTGGGGGCGTTTTTCCTGTGGAGCCTATATAAAAATAAGACCTATCGGGAAAAGGTTGACTATTGGCTTTTACGCCTGCCGCTTCTGGGAGATTTGGCCGTTTACAAAGAAGTGATGCAGTTCGCCCGTGCCTTGTCCGTTTTTTTAGCGAGCGGGTTATTGATTGATCAGGCGCTTTTGATTCTTCATGACGCGACGTCAAACGCTTACATGAAATATTTAATCTTACATGCGCATAGCGATATCCAAAAGGGCAGTACCTTAGCCGCTGCTTTACAGCGGAAAAAAGTCTTTCCGACCGTTGTTCTGGAGCTGTTGGCAGCAGGGGAATTGACCGGCGAACTGGATATAATTTTAGAAAAAATTGCTGATTTTTGCCGCTGGGAAGCGGATGCGTTAGCCGAACGGTTGCGGGCATTTTTGGAACCGACAATGATTTTGCTAATGGGAGGGATTATCGGGCTGATTGTTTTCGCGATTGCCATGCCTGTTTTAGACGCGATGTCATCGTATACGGGATTTTAATTCAAAGGAGGAAGCTTGATGCGCGGGATAAGAGCGGAGCAAAAAGGATTTACCTTACTGGAAATACTGATCGTGATGGCGATTATTGGTGTTTTGTCAACGATAGCTATCCCGCGGTTTAATAATTCTATTGTGCTGGCGAATACGGCGAAGATTCAGTCGGATCTCCGGGTTCTAAATTCTGCCATTATTCTGTATCAGTCGGAAAGGGGAAGTTACCCTACGAATTTAACGACGGATCTGCATGAATATATCGTCGATATAGATAATCTCCGTCCCCCTAAGGGAGAATGTCTGCTGCGCACCGGAAACAAGGAAAATATTACGGTTTCTGAATATACTTTATCCGCTGATCATACGCAGGCGCTTTGCCAGTCCCATGTGATTGCCGATTTCGGCCGTAAAGACTGAGCGACGGGGAAAGAACATGCGGCTCACCTGGAATTTGCTTCGGCAGCAACAGAAATTTTTTTTGCTTGGTTGGCTTTTATGGGGTGGGATTCTGTATCAGCGGTATGACGTGTCTTATCAGATGGGGAGAGGCTTTGCCTTAGGGGGATTTCTTATTTTAATTGGCATTATCGACTGGCGCTACGGCTATATTTTTGATCGGATGCTGTTGGCGATGGCGGTGGGAGGAGCCGGATGGTCGGTCGTCGTTTTTCATAAATTGGCGTGGCAGGAAATATTGCTTAGCGCTTCTTTAGGAGGCATAATATTGCTCGCGCTTCGCTATTTTTCGCGCGGCGGGATGGGGGCAGGGGATATAAAATTTATGGCGGCGCTAGGGTTCTGGTTTACCTGGGAAGAAAGCCTGTTGACGCTTTTGCTGGCTTTTTGGGCGGGCAGCTTGGCGGCGGTATATCTTTTGTGTTCGCGGAAAAAGACGCTTAGGGATTCTATTCCGTTTGGCCCATTTTTAGCCGGAAGCGCTATGGCTGTCCTTTGGGGTGGAGATGTTATCATTCAATGGTATCGGAGCCTGTTATGAAAGAACGAGGATTTAGCTTATTGGAGCTTGTTGTCGTGATAGGAATATTGGGGATCCTGACGGCTGTGGCGATTCCCAGTCTAGCGTGGCGGGGAGAGCGGCTGCGTCTTGATTACGAAGCTGCTCGATTGGCGACAGAGGTACGCTATTACCGGGAGTTGATTGCCACAATCCAACCGCAACATAAGGAGTTTCCGGAGGTTTCGAAAGAGTCTACGCCGACTTTGGGGTTTGATATCCATGGGTATTATCTGAAAACTGGCAATAAGATTTCCCGAAATTATAAACTTCCTGACGATATTCGCCTGTTTGCGAATCGGCGGGAAGTGGTGTTTTCTTCCAGCGGCGAAGCGAACCCGATGTCTTTTTGTCTGCGACAGGGAAATTATCAACGATATGTCATTATTGACATTGCCGGACGTGTAAGAGTATCTCGCGTTCCTCCGGAGTAGAGCTATGAAAAGAAAAGAAGCCGGATTTTTCCTGCTGGAAACGATCTTTTTGGGTATGATTGTCGCCGTCCTCGCTATGGTTTGTTATTCGTATGTATTTCTCAATCAGCAACGCCGGTACGCTGAACTGGCCGTGACAGCGTCGTTCCTCTCCCAGAAGCAGATCGCTCTGACCGAAGCCCTTCCTGCTGACCAACTCCAAACGGCGGCGGAGATCCCTTGGCTGGGCGGCGGCGGATATCCTATCGAACGCAACGGTCAGACGTTTTGGCTGACGACCCGAGTGAACGATACGGTATACAGCGCAAAGATACGATCTATCGAAGTGACAATTTCCTGGGAGGAGCATGGCCGCAAAAACGAACAGAAATACCGGAAGTTGGTGATTTTCCGTGATTAATCGACAATGTTTGTTGAAAAGTGAACGCGGCTATGGGTTGATAGAACTCGTGGCGGCAATGCCGGTAGCTATTTTTCTGCTTTGTTCCCTGGGGGCCGTTTTCTGTCTGGGGATTAAGGCGTACGTTTATATGCTCAGCGATTGGGAATTGGAACGTCAAGTGCAGTTTTCGATGGAACACGTACGACACGACCTTCTTTACGCTCTGCGGGCAGAGGACGCTCCGGGGAAGCTAAGAATCCTATGTCGCGCCGCTTCCGGTCCCGCGCAATGGGTGGAATATGAGCTGACTTCCGAGACGATGCCGCGTTTCATGCGAAATCATCAGCCAATTACGGGAGAGAGCATTTTGGGAAATATTCGTATTGTGGAATTTGGTTATCGAAAGCAAGGGGAACGAACCATGCTGTTTCAGATAACGGCGCAGAATCTTTTGACCGGTCACTCGTATAGTTTGGATTCGGCCGTTACCTTGCCGCGGCAGAGCGAAGGATCATGAAAAAGTTTGCAGGCGAGAGGGGAGCCGTTTCCTTAATCGGAATTTTAGCGTTAACTATTTTATCCTTTCTGGGGATGGCGGCGTTTACTATAACTTATAAAGAAATAGAAACAACCCGGCGCTTTTTGAACGCGGCCGGTCTGCAAATGGAAGCGCAGAATGGAATTTTAACCGCCAGCGAATATGTCGCTCAAGACCCCGCGCTGTGGGACAGGATTCGTCAAGCGTCCGGGCCGGTCGAAATTTTTACGCTGAACGACCCGGAAGGCATAATTTCGTGCAACGTATATGCTAAAATGAAAAATGAGTATATTATTCTTCTGGCGGTGAGCCAGAAATCTTCTGGACGGAGCCGTGTCGTAGCTTATCTAAAGCAGCAGGGTGGTCGTTTTGTCATTCATCACTGGGAGCATTAAGAACATGGGGAGAAACTTGGGGCGAAGGGCTGTCCGGGCAACGGGAATATTTGCCGCCGGGACGGAGGTATTTATCACAGAAATTGAAGAAACAAACGGAAAGTATAAGGTGCGGCAAGCGATCCGGACAAGCGGTTACGATCCCGGCGATCCTTCTCCGCCCGAAGAACAAATGGCGGAAAATGTAAAAATGACTTGCCTGAAAAACGGGATTGATTATAGGGCGATAGGCGTCATATACGCGAGAACCGATGTTTTTTGGTACATGAAAACCTTTCCCGCCTTACCGAAAAAGGACTTGGATGCCGTTGTAAAGTGGGATTTAGAGGTGAACTGTCCGTATCCGGAAGGGCAATTTTGGCATGGCTATCATTCGGCCGGCGCCAGTCAACTGATCGCGGCTGTTGACGAAACGCACGGAGCTGAAATCTTTCGACGCTTTCGGAATCTAGATATGGATATTGTGGCGATGTTTTTGGCGCCGGAGGAGCTGTCTTATGAGCAAAAGGAAGATGAAATTCATCTATTTGGCAGGACATTTCGTATCTTGCCCACGGCGGCTGAAGCCGTATGGAAGGAAGAACAGATTTTATCGCTTTATGCTGCTCTTGGCGTCTTAGTGCCTGCTGAAGGATCATTAAATTTTTTGCCCGGCAGTATTCGAACGGTGCGCCGAGATTGGTCGGAACTGGGAAAGATTTTACTATGTCTATGGCTGACTGTTTTAGCGGGGGTCTATTTCGTCGGCGTTTGGCGTATTCATCGTTTAGACGCGTGCCTAGATGAGCTTGCGCCGCGTTGGGACGCGAAAATTGCCGAGCGGGAGCGTATGGACGGGATAAACGCACAAAAAGCCGAAATCGCGCGTGCGGACCGCATATTGGCGAAAGTGTCTGCCGAGCGCCAGTCGTGGTATTACATTTTTTATACGTTAGGGGCGTTGACTGCGGATGACGTGTATCTGACAGAAGTTGATATGAAGGAAGATCCGTATATTCATTGCCAGGGAAGCGCGGCGGACTATGAGAGTTTAGTGAATTTTTTAGAGCTTCTGGAAGAAAATCAGGACTTTTTCCGTGAGCGGCCGCGGCTGGAACATTTTGAAGCTGATTCGCTGCGAGGGATAACGTTTTCCCTGCGGCTGAAATTTTAAGACGAGGATGAAGGCGCGGTGGGAAAATCTTTTCGATCTAAGGGATCCTTTCTGCTATTGCTGGGGGTATTGGCGGGGTTGACGCTGTTTTTCTATCAATTTCTATATTTACCTCAGCAAGCCGAACTGGAAGAAAAACGGCAACAAGTAATCGCTCGGTTAAACGCTTTGAACAAGTTAGAAGAGTTTTCTCAGCAGCATGCGGATCTGGCTGCTTACGAAACGGCATTAAAAGATCACGCTCGCTGGGAGAGTCAGCTTTTGCCGGAGCAATTAAACACCGGTGATTTTCTCAGTGAACTTCAAATTTACATGTTGCGGACGAAAATACGAATTACCGGTCTTAAACCATTGCCGCCGGAAAGAAACGAAGGATTCTTCCAGCAAAAAGTCGAACTGGGGATCGAGGGTGACTATTTTCAAATTTTAGATTTTCTGCGGCTTTTGGAGCAAGGGACGCGATTTACAAATGTGAAAAATGTTTCCGGAGAAGTCAAAGAGCAGGGAATTTTCAGCGGGCATATCGATCTATACATCTTCGCCCGCCAAAATGATTCTTGAGAGGAAGGAAAATAGCCCGTCGTTGTGGAATTTTTAAAGAATATATTTTCGCCTTTGGCGGAGATTGCTTTTGTAACCTGATATGTCAGGAAGGGAGGAAGATTAGGCGGTAGCCTGATTGCTGACGATGGCAGATTTTCGTTTTCTTACCGCTGGAGAGTCGCACGGAGCATGCCTTACGGCGATTGTCGAGGGATTGCCGGCGGGACTGAAAATTGACCGGGAGGGAATTGACCGTGATTTAGCGCGCCGTCAGCAAGGATATGGCCGCGGCGCACGGATGGAAATCGAAAAGGATCGCGTTACCGTATTGTCAGGGATTCGCTTCGGGGAAACCATCGGCAGTCCGATCACGCTGCAGATACAAAATAAAGACGGGAAGAACTGGGCGGAAAAAATGGCGCCCTTTGGCGAATCGGCGGGGGAGCGGGTGACGGCGCCCCGGCCGGGACACGCGGATTACGCCGGGATTCAAAAGTATGATCGTCAAGATATACGGGATATTTTGGAGCGGTCCAGCGCTCGCGAAACGGCGGCGCGGGTTGCCGTCGGCGCTTTAGCTAAACAATTTTTGGCGGCGTGCGGGGTGGAGATCGTTTCGCAGGTCGTTAACATTGGCGGTATTACAGCGACGTTGCGGAAAAGAGAAAAGATGCTCAGCGGCGATGAGGCGTCGGCGCTTAACTGTTTTGATCCGGTGGCGGAAGAACAGATGAAAGAGCGGATTAAAGAGGCGGCAAAAGACGGCGATACCTTAGGCGGGATTTTTGAGGTCGCGGTTCGCGGCGTTCCTGTCGGGATCGGAAGTCATATTCAATGGGATCGCCGCCTCGATGCCAGACTAGCGGCAGCCTTCATGTCTATTCAAGCGGTCAAGGGTGTGGAAATTGGCGATGGTTTTCGGTTGGCGGATCTTCCAGGCAGTATGGCGCACGATGAGTTGTATATAGACGATAGGAAACGAGTGTATCGTCGGACGAATCATGCCGGAGGCATTGAGGGCGGGATGAGCAACGGCGAAGAAATCGTCTTGCGCGCGGTCATGAAACCGATACCGACACTGATGAAGCCGCTGGCTTCTGTTGACATAGCGACGCATTCTCCAGTATCAGCAGTCAAAGAGCGCAGCGATGTCTGCGCCGTAACGGCGGCGTCGGTCGTTGGCGAGGCCATGGCTGCCTTGATCATCACGCAGGCTGTATTGGAAAAATTCGGCGGCGACGCCATGGTCGATGTTTTGACTGCTCTCCAAACCTATAGACGACGGTTAGCGAGGGAGAACCTGCAATGAAAAACGTTGTTTTAATCGGTTTCATGGGGGCGGGAAAAAGCAGTACCGGAAGAATGTTGGCCAATCGCCTTGGGTGCGCGTTTCTCGATCTTGATCGTCATATTGAAAAGCAGGAGCAAAAGACGGTTTCGGAAATTTTTGCCGAAAAAGGCGAAGATTATTTTCGGCGCTGTGAACGAAAAGCAGTTCAGGAAATTATGACGAGGAAAAATATTGTTGTTGCCACCGGAGGCGGGACAGTCAAAGACGAAGAAAATCGGCGGCTGTTTAAGGACTGGGGCGTTATGGTCTGTTTGACGGCTAATGCGGAGGTTATTTACAACCGTACCAATCGCCGCGGGAAGCGCCCGGTGATTGACGCTTTAGATGGTGATCGACGGCAAGCCATTAAAGATTTGATGAAAAGCCGGGAGGATATATATGCGCATGCCGACTATTTTGTCGATACCAGCGAGTTGTCGCCGTTACAGGTTGTCGAGGAGATCATGCGCTATTTAAGGAGAGAAGGGGCGCGCCATGCGTAAACTTTACGTCGCTTTACCCCAAAAGAGTTATGATGTATGGATAGGGGAACGTTTGATTGAAATGCTGCCGCCTTTTCTCAATGGCAAGCATTACTCCCGTGTTCTGATTATTTCGGACAGGAATGTGGGGAATTTATACCAGGAATCGTTGCTGACTATTTTTCAGGAAATTGGGGTACCGGCAGAGAGTTATTGTATTCCTCCGGGTGAAATATCAAAATCTCTGGCGGAGGCGGAGAAAATCTACACTCGCGCCATTGAAATCGGGCTGGATCGCCAATCGGTCATTGTCGCTTTAGGCGGCGGTGTTGTTGGGGATCTGGCAGGATTTATCGCTGCCACATATATGAGAGGAATTTCGTTCCTCCAAGTGCCCACCAGTTTGCTGGCGCAGGTTGATTCCAGCGTCGGGGGAAAGGTGGCGGTTAATCATTCACGGGGGAAGAACCTGATCGGCGCCTTTTATCAACCGGAGGGCGTTTTTATTGATCTTTCCATGCTGGATACGCTTCCGGAGCGGGAAATTTATACCGGGCTGGGGGAAATCGTTAAGTACGGAGTTATATATGACGGGGATTTTTTTCAATACCTGGAAAATAATGCTGCAAAAATATTGCGTCGGGAACGCGCGGTTCTGGAACATATCGTTTTTCGCTCCTGCGAGATCAAGGCGACGGTCGTCAGTCAGGATGAGAAGGAATCAGGACTGCGACAGATATTAAACTTCGGACATACGCTGGGACACGCGATTGAAAAGGAAACGGGTTACGTTCGTTATAACCACGGCGAGGCCATCGCGGCCGGAATGATGGGGGCGGCTTATATCAGCGCTTTTTGGGGACTGATAGACTCTTCTGTAGTCAAACGGCTGGCGGCACTTCTCGAACGATTACATTTACCGGTTACGGTTCAGGGGTGTGCTGCGGACAATATTTACGCCGATATTTTCCATGACAAAAAAACGGTTCGGGGAAAAGTAAACTGGATATTGATGGAAAATATTGGGCGCGTGGCGGGCTTTGACAATGTGCCGGAAGATATTGTTAAAAAAGCGATAGGACAAATACTGGAGATTTGACGCATTTAGACTGGATAACATAAACGGGAGATTTATTATGCGGATTTTATTAGTCAATGACGACGGGATTACCTCAGCTGGATTAAAGGCACTGGTTCAGGCTCTATCACCTTACCATACGCTGGCGGTGACTGCTCCGGCGGTGGAACAGAGTGGAAAATCCCACGCCATTACGGTTCGTCAGCGCATTGAGATTGAGCGTTATACAGATTTTAATGATCAGACGGCGACGGCTTGGAAAATACACGGCACCCCGGTTGACTGTGTGAAGATTTATCTGGAGGCCATGATTACAGAATATGAACGACCGGATCTTGTTATTTCCGGCATCAATGAAGGCGCCAATCTGGGAACCGACGTTATCTATTCGGGAACCGTGGGGGCAGCGATGGAAGGCTATATGCACCAAATACCGGCACTGGCGGTATCGCTGGATGTTAAATCTGAGCTGTCTTACGACCGCGTGGCTAATTACTTGCTGCACCAAATTCCTTTTTTTATGCGGAAACATCCTGCGCCATACCTCTTAAATGTAAATTTTCCTGCTTTTCTGCGGGAGGATAAGCCTGTTTTCGCTTACACTACGCTGGGTCAGCGCGATTATTTGAACGCTTTTCGGCGAATCGAAAAAGATGATCAAATTTTCTACTATATGGAAGGCGAAATATACGATGGACCAAACAATGAAATGACTGATATCCACGCTGCCAGCCTTGGCTACATTGCAGTGACGCCGCTGCAAATCGACTTGACGGACACGCTGACGCTCGCGCAATTTACTGATTGAGCGGGGGTTGTTAAAACGGCGGCGAGTATGATATAATATTTCATACGAAGTACGTGTATCTTTTCACAACGTGGGGATGTAATGGTCTCGACGGGGGTGGCTGGTGCATGGGTAGCGAGCCGGGGGTTCACCATCCCGTCAGCAAGGTGAAACTTTTATTAAATATAAAAGCTAACGAAGACTACGCTTTGGCGGCTTAACGCCAACCTCTGCCTGTCTGTTCCTGTGTGGACGGGACAGAGGCCAGTCACAGGATACCTGAAGGCCGTTTCTCGAAGGCCGGAAAGGGAATTTTTTCGGGATCGGATTGCCGGAGCCTGCTCATAGGCGCCTGAAATCTTAAAACAAGTATGAGCTTTGCTCGGAGAAGCCCGTGAAACAACGCTTTCGGACAGGAGTTCGATTCTCCTCATCTCCACCAGAACAATACGTAAGGCGTTCGCCTGTACTTTTAAAATCGCGATAAAAATTATCGCGATTTTTTAAATTTTGCTTGCAAAAATATGAAATAACGTATACAATCAAGCTAAAGAGATAAATATTTAGTATATAAGGAGATTGATACCATGGCAATCAACGGATTGGGCTATTTGAATCAAATTAATCGCACGCACAGTGCGATGCAGGGAAGCATTCACAAGATCAGTTCCGGCTCGCGGTTTCCGTCCGCTTCCTATGGGCCTTCCGATTATGCGATTTCGGTGCGCATGAATGCGAATACTCGGGCGAATCAGCAGTCTCTCCAGAACACGCAGACAGCTAATTCTTTGCTGTCGACGGCGGCGGGCGGCGTTAATTCAACGGTGAACGCATTGTCCTCGCTAAGAGAGCAGCTTCTTAAAGCGGCTAATGGGACGAATACGGATCCGGATCGTGCTACGATCTCGCGTACCGTTGATCAGACGATCGCAACGATTAATGAAAATTCTAATATTCAGTATAACGGCATGAATCTTTTGGACGGCTCGCATCCTTCGATTACGGTGGCGGGGGCGAACGGCTACCGTAACGTCGCGCTGGGCAATCTCTCGGCGCAAGGGTTAGGACTAGCGGATAATAACGGCAAATCTACTCTGAATCTTTCTACGAATGACGGTATCGCTTCGGCGCTCGATACGGTTGATTCTGCTTTGAATAGGGCGCTGGATCAGGCGACGAATATTGGAGCAGCGCAACAGAACCTGAATTTTGCGGCGGATAACTACTCCACGCAGATCGCTTCTTCGCAGGATTCCGAGTCGACGAGTGCCGATACGGATATTGCAGCTGAAATCACTCGGCTGAAATCTCATGACACGCTGAATCGTCTGTCCATAATGGCGCAGAAACTGTTCATGAACCAGCAGGGAATGGCGTTGAACTTGCTCAAGTAATATTGGTCTTTTGGTTTATCAGGGCTCGGGGCTGTTGCGTACGCAACAGCCCCGTTTTGTGGTATAATATGAACACTTAGCGAGCGCGACCGAAGGG
>ERZ773005.126-NODE-126-length-71689-cov-15.881774_pt1 | contig 71689 bp, 68 predicted proteins | sample MGYA00580666_ERZ773005 | MGnify/ENA primary metagenome ERZ773005 (study PRJEB29015, sample SAMEA2737999) | human oral metagenome | biome: human oral; feature: human-associated habitat; material: dental | place: China | collected 2061 ...
CTAGAGTCAGATTACTCCCTGGAACAGGAAGAATCGTTGTAAACAAGAAGGATCTTGAGGATTACTTTGGACTTGAAGTCCTGAAGAACGAGGTTAAGAGACCTTTTGAAATCACCGGAACAACCGGTAAGTACGATGTAATCGCGCTGGTTAACGGTGGTGGTACAACAGGGCAGGCCGGAGCACTTAGGCACGGTATCTCAAGAGCACTTTGCGAAGTAGATGCTGAGGCTAACAGACAAACACTTAAGGCCGCCGGCTTTCTAACGAGAGACCCTCGTATGAAGGAAAGAAAGAAATACGGGCTCAAGAAGGCCAGAAGAGCAAGCCAGTTCTCGAAGCGTTAATTTCACAGGATTGGCAAGTCCCTGAATTCGTTGGAATTTAGGGATTTTTCTTTGTCTGTATTCGTGCGTTTTCGTCTGCGTTAGTAACAAATAAGTGACAAAACAGCATAAAAAATAAGCTCGTAATCACCTAATATGATTATGAGCTAAAATCCACCAATTTACCGCAGAAGGCTAATTTACAGAAAAAGGTTTACACACGGAAATTTCATACGATCTTCTGCAAAATTATCACACAAAACACGCTAGCCGCTCTGTTGCTACAGACGCTCCTTTTCTGCCTTCTTATCCATCTTGAACTGCTTCCGGAAGGGCAAGGCAAGACCATTGGATAAGAATGTTGGATTAATCGTTCCTATCATCCCGTCTGTTTTTATTGCGAATTCTGCATGTCTTAAATTAGTAAAGATGGCACTAAAAAACACCGCCGATGAACTGCACCCCGAAAATTTAACTTTCGGGGTGCAGTTCAAGATGCAGTGCTTTTTATCTATCTCTAAATGTTTAAGGGCATATGTTTTACATGCATATGCCCCGTAGGCTCTCAACTTACAGCGCAGCCTTGATTGCCGCCAGCAGATCGTCGAACTCATCAAAGGCGGGGATCTCCGGATACTCTGCCTTGATTGCATCAGTGCTTCTAAATAGGAAGCCTGCCTTGCCGGCCTGAATCATGCCTAAATCATTGAAGCTGTCTCCGGAAGCTATAGTCTCGAAACCGCAAGACTGCAGGGCCTTGACGGTTGTCAGCTTTGACTTCTCACAGCGCATCTTAAAGCCGTCAATCATGCCATCCTCACCTACAATCAATTCGTTGCAGAATAGAGTTGGCCGGTCCAGCTTCTTCATAAGCGGCTGTGCGAACTGCGAAAATGTATCGCTGATGATTATTGTCTGAACGGTCTCACGGAGCTCATTCAGGAATTCTTTAGCTCCCGGCAGCGGATCAATTCCGGCGATTACAGACTGAATCTCCTTGAGGCCGAGTCCATGCTCTCTCAATATATTCAATCTGTAGTTCATGAGCTTGTCGTAATCCGGCTCATCTCTAGTGGTCCTCTTGAGCTCCTGAATTCCGGTTTCTTCTGCAAAAGCTATCCAAATCTCCGGTACCAATACTCCTTCCATGTCCAAGCAAACAATGTTCATGTTAACCCCCTAATAATCTGTTAATCTTGCAATTATCTCCGGCAGCTCCTCTATCGAGTGTGCCCGCGCATCTGCCTCGTCGAGCTCACCTGCTCGCGCATATCCGTAGTCGCATGCGATAAACAGGATATGGTTCTTGACCGCGGCTTCCCGGTCGTTGAACCTGTCTCCTATCATCACGTATGTCATCTCCGGATTGTCGGCTATAATTGAGCTTAACACATCCGCCTTGGGCTGCCAATCCCAAGATTCACAATCTACATATCTCTCGAACCACTTATCGGTTTCAAAGCTGTCTCTATTAAAATCGGCATACTCGTGATCCGAGTTGCTGAGAATCATCATCCTATAGCCTTCAGCCTTTAGCTTATCCAGTATCTCTCTGGTACCGGAATACCAGGGATCAACACCTTCGCGAACCAGAGCGCGCATGTAGGCGGCGACCCTCGCCGCCGCGGCCGCCCTGGCGTCCGCGGAGAGCGCCGGGGCGAAATCCTCCCACATCTCTTCGTTGCGGAGCCCCAGCCAGCTCTCCATGCGCGCGTAGCCGGGATTTTCGACTCGATATCCGTATATATTGCGCAGTCTCTTGGCCATATCCAAAACGGCCGGCGCATATATTTTCATTGTTTCCTGAATAGTGCCATCATAGTCGAACACCAGCATTATCTTGCTTCTATCGACCTTGCTGCCACCGACAGCTGTGTCATCTTTAGGAATTCCGGTCCGGTTCTCCTCACCGGCTTGATTGTTTCCCATACATATAACTCCTACAGCTGATTTATCAGATTAACCATCTCGATTGCAGATAGTGCACAGTCGTACCCTTTGTTGCCAACCTTACTTCCTGCACGAGCAATTGCCTGCTCAATGTTCTCGGTTGTGATTACCCCAAACATAGTTGGAACGCCTGTCTGCATCGACACCTGAGCGGTTCCCTTTGCAACTTCATTGCACACCAGATCGTAGTGAGAGGTCTGTCCTCTGATTACAGCACCGAGTACAATTACAGCATCGTACCTGCCGGACTCGGCCATCTTCTTGGCTACAGCCGGAAGCTCAAATGCGCCCGGTACCCAGGCAGCTGTAATATTCTCCTCTTTGACGTTGTGACGAACAAGTCCATCAACAGCGCCGCCGAGCAGCTTGCTAACGACGATTTCATTGAAACGAGCAGCAACGATGCCGACCTTCATTCCTTCCTTAGCTACAACCTTGCCCTCTAATAGATTGATATTGTTCATGACGATTCCTTTCTACTTATCCAGCTCTATTTCGTTGAAAATGTGTCCCATTTTACTCTTCTTAGTCTTGAGATATACGTAATCGAACTTCTGTGGCGCAATCTCAATCGGCACTCTCTCGGTGATGTCGAGCGCAAAATCGCTTAGTCCGTACACCTTATCCGGGTTATTGGTCATCAGTCTGAGCGACCTGCATCCCAGGTCACGCAGAATCTGAGCCCCTACCCAGTACTCTCTGAGATCCGGTGCAAATCCAAGCTTGACGTTAGCCTCAACTGTATCGTAGCCCTCTTCCTGAAGTGCATATGCCTTGATCTTGTTAATGAGTCCGATTCCGCGGCCTTCCTGTCTCATGTAGAGCAGAACTCCGCGACCTTCCTTATCTATCATCTCCAGCGACTTCTCCAGCTGCAGTCCGCAGTCGCATCTGAGCGATCCAAAGGTATCTCCTGTGAGACACTCTGAGTGCACTCGGCACAGCACATCTTTGCCGTCTCCGACTTCTCCCTTTACAAGAGCTACATGATGCTCACCTGTGATGTCGTTGATGTATCCGTACATCGTAAAATCACCGTATTCGGTCGGCAGCTTAGCAACTGCTTCGCGGATTACGTGGCACTCGTTGATGCGCAGATAATCCTGAAGCTCCTTGATTGTTATGAATGCAAGGTCGTATTTCTCTGCGATTTCCCACAGCTTGGGCGTCCTCATCATGGTACCGTCACCGTCCATAACCTCGCAGCACACGCCGCACTCCTCAAGTCCGGCCAGTCTGAGCAGGTCAACAGTTGCCTCTGTGTGACCGTTTCTAACCAGCACGCCGCCTCTGCGAGCTACTAGCGGAAACACGTGACCCGGTCTCCTAAAGTCCTCCGGCTTTGAATCAGGATCAACACACTTTCTCATAGTATATCCGCGCTCCTTAGCCGAAATTCCTGTAGTCGTATCCACATGATCGATAGATACGGTAAATGCAGTCTCATGGTTATCGGTATTCTCCGACACCATTGCCGGGAAATTCAGCTTCCTGGCATATTCCGAGCTCATCGGCGTGCAGATCAGTCCCTTGGCAAGGCTGGCCATCATGTTGATATTCTCCTGCGTTGCAAACTCCGCAGCACAAATCATATCACCTTCGTTCTCTCTATCCGGATCATCCGTGCAGAGGATTATCTTGCCTGCTCTCAGATCTGCAATCGCGTTTTCAATTGAATCGTATTCGCGTTTTCTATTGCTCATCATGTCTCCTTTCAGAATCCATTCTCTGCCAGAAATTCCAGCGTCAAACGGCTTCCTCCATCTCCGTCACTTGTACCTGAGTTGTACAGTGTTGGATTGCCTAACCCCAATAACTTCTCGACATACTTGCCTACTACGTCATTCTCGAGATTGACCTTGTCGCCCGCATGTCTTGTGAGCAGCGTGGTTTCTGCTCCCGTGTGAGGGATAATCGACACCTTGAAGCGTTCGCTATCTACGTGGGCAACTGTCAAACTGATACCGTCTATAGCAATCGAACCCTTCTCAACTATCAGATTGAGAATCTCCGATGCCGCCTTGATGCTGACCCACACAGCAATTCCGTCATCCTCGAGCGACTCAACCGTACCGACTCCATCAATATGGCCTGACACTATATGCCCACCGAACCTGCCATTTGCAGCCATCGCTCGCTCCAGATTGACTCTATCACCTACTCCGAGTCGGGCAAACCCGGTTCGCGAGACAGTCTCGGGCATCACATCAGCAACGAAGCTGTCGGAATTAATCTCAACAACCGTAAGGCACACGCCATTTACAGCGATGCTGTCGCCGATATCTGTTCCCTCCAGAACCTTGGACGCCGAGATCTCTATGCGCCCTGTCGCTCCGGAAATATCTAGAGAGTGCAGTCTCCCGGTTTCTTCAATAATTCCTGTAAACATTACTCTTCTCCATCTTCATCTTCCGGAATATATGTTCCGAGATTATCGATTCGCTTGCAGGTAATCATGAGATCCGAACCGATTCTCTCAACGTCATCGAATGAGAATTTATATGCCATGTTGGGATGATCGACTCCAAGTCCTTCAACCGGGCTCTTGGCCTTTCCTCCAAACACCTTTGGAGCGACAAATATCCTCACCTCATTGATAATACCCGCTCTCAGCGCGCTTTCGTTGAGATTACCCCCACCCTCCAGCAGCAGACTGTCTATGTCGAGCTTGCCCAGGTATTGAAGCAGCATTATCAGATCCACTCTGCCGTCATGCCCGGGAAAGTTGAACAGTCTGACGCCTTTTTCATTTAGCTTGGCAGCCTTCTTGGTAAATTCGGCTCCGCCGAATTTCTTGGCAAGTGCCTTTGCCGGCGGATTGGTATTCCCGTCATCCATGTAGAGCGGAGCCTTCTCGCTAACCCGGATTTCTCCCATCGGAAGGCCTTCAACAGAGCACACAATAATTGTCTCGCTGTCGTACTCGTCCGCAGTCCTTACCAGCTGTGCGTCGCTTGGTATCCGCAGCTTGCTGTCGCAAACTATCCTGATTGGATCTCTACCGTCCTGAAGCCTGCAGTTCAGCATAGAATCATCGGCGATCACAGTGTCAACACCAACCATAACGCTCATGCACTCGTGGCGCATCTCATGCACCTTGTGGATTGCTTCCGGTCCTGTCACCCATCTGGAAGCTCCGGTCTTAGTTGCAATCTTGCCGTCTGCGGTCATTGCATACTTGAGACGTACATATGGACGCCCTGTGGTTATGTAATGGAAGAAAATCGGATTAAGAGCATCGCATTCCTCCATCAGGAAATCCTCTACTACTTCGACTCCGGCTTCTCTGAGTATCTTGACACCCTTACCTGCCACCTTTGGATTAGGATCCTTTGAACCAATTACGACCCTGGATATCTTGTTTTCTATGATAGCAGCTGTACAAGGCGGGGTCTTGCCGTAGTGACAGCAAGGTTCCATCGTTACATACAGCGTTGCACCCTCCGCGGATTCGCGGAGCGATGCTATCGCATTTCTCTCCGCATGCATCTGTCCGCACTTCACATGATAGCCTTCACCTATAATCTGACCGCCCTTGACAATCACCGCTCCGACCTTCGGATTGGGATTAACCCAGCCTTCACCTTTCTTGGCAAGCCCGATAGCTCGGCGCATGTACTCCTTATCCAGCATCATCAGCTCATCAGCTCTTTCTAGCAACATGTCTCTCTCCTCATTCCAATAAATATACAATTGACCCGTTCATTTAGAATGGATATGAATTAAAAAAGAAGCCCATTCAGAGCTCCTGCAATTCGTCCCCGTGCAGTAATCTGCACTCTTCAGAATAAAAGCTTCTCCCATCCAGACTATAACTGTCGGCTTCGGAATCTAACCGAATCATGCCTTTCGGCTCGCGGGCTGTACCGCCGGTAGGGAATCACACCCTGCCCTGAAGTCAATTACCATATTTATCAGTTCCTCATCATCCCGAGTTAAAACGGAATAACTTGAAACTAATAAGTATAATAGAACTTATAGTGTGTTATGTCAATAGCTGCACTCATTCTAAAATGTGTTGTTTTTAAGAAATAATTGTGTACTATTGAATTTTTCGTAGCATTATTTAATTGTTCGTGTATAATCAAGCTATAGAAACCTAACATTAATGGTTATTAAACACCGGAGGTGAATCTTATGAACACTAAAAAAGTTACAGTAGCCGGCGGCGGAGTTCTCGGCAGCCAGATTGCGTTTCAGAGCGCATTCTCAGGATTTGATACAACAATATGGCTAAGAAGCGAGGGTTCAATCGGCAGAGCTCAGCCTAAGCTTGACAGACTTCACAAGCTATATCTAGATGATATCGAGTCTGTCAGAGCCGGCCTTAGTAAGCCAAACGCAGCTGCACCCGCAGGATTTGGCCTGAAGCCGGATGAACTCACTGACGAAAAGCTCGATGAGCTGGCAGCCAGGGTCGAATCTGCGTATAAGAACCTGAAAATCACGCTTTCCCTGGAGGAGTCAGCAAATGATTGTGATTACTATATAGAGAGCATGGCAGAAATTCCGGAGGATAAGCACGTATTCTACCGGAACCTCAACGAGGTTCTTGAGGACAAGACAATCGTCATGACTAACTCGTCAACACTGCTCCCCAGCACATTTAAGGTTGATTTCACAAAACCGGAAAGATACCTCGCACTACACTTCGCCAACAACATCTGGAGGAGTAACTCCGCAGAGGTTATGGGACACGACGGAACTTCACAAGCCGCATATGATGAGGCTGTTGAGTTCGCTAAGGCACTCCATATGGTTCCTATCAAGGTTCTCAAGGAGCAGCCCGGTTACCTTCTCAACTCGATGCTCGTCCCTTTCCTAAATTCCGCTCAGTATCTACTAGCTAACGGAATCGGGGATCACGAGAACATCGACATGGCGTGGAAGATTGGGACCGGTGCGCCATATGGTCCTTTCCAGATTCTGGATATCGTTGGTCTTACAACTGCGTATAACATCGTTGCTAATCACCCTGAGGCAAATGATCCAACCACAAACGCCGGTAAGATTGCCGCAATGCTCAAGAAGTATATCGATGCAGGCAAGACCGGTGTCAACGCAGGCGAAGGCTTCTACAAGTACAGATAATTACACGATAAATCATCGGTGCCGGTGACGGCCTTCAAATTACAGACCACGGCAAGGATCATCAGATACGTCGGCAATTCCAAGTATTTCCAAGTATAATGGAATCACATAGAGAGGCTGCATCGCATCAGTGATGCGGTCTCTCTTATTATTCGGTAATGACCAATGTGCTCTGCAGTGTTATAATACCAATGCTTAATAAGAATCAGAGGTGAACAACATGGCATATATAAATTTCAAGGAAATCGACAACTCAAACGTAACGATTGAGAGCACTGCCAGCAGCTGCCCGGATAGTTACAAACTGGGCACATTCTCTTGCGAGGAGTTTCTGCAGCATCTCATCGGCAAAGGTATAGTCCCTGTAGATGAGGAAGAAGTCCCAATCCCACATGAGCTTAACACTGTCCGAGAGCTATATGAGCTCTGCAACAATAATCCCGGGGATATGCAGATTATGACCGATGCAACTGCAGCTCAACTGATAGCCTCCAGAGACAACGCTGAGGATAACCAATCAAAGTTCACCGGTTATAAGCTGCTCGAGCTCAGATACTACGACTGTGAGCCTGAATCGCAGATCATCAACTTAAAATATCCATATACTGAGAACAAGCAGTTCGGCTGTAACTTCAACGTCAAGATGTTCATCAACAACCCTATATTCTTCAACACAGTCATCAGACTTCTATACGAATATAGCGGACCTGTTCTCATATATGACTACTGGAGACCGGTAGGTATGGATCTGCTGGGAACCGTTGATGGCATTGAGCAGATTGCCAGAGTCTAACAGGCAGCTACCGCTGTGTCGCTCCACAATGTGCCTGTTGATAATGCTGCCGGGTGTACCGGTCTAGCTAACGGCTACCGCTATATCGCTTCACACGCTGAGATTCTCGGGATGCAGAGTTTTATTATTGTATTTATAGTAGCCGCCACAGCTGCTGAGCTTTCAATATCAATATATGTGTGTTTTCCTTCATTGACATTATGGGCTCTCGGTGATAAACTGAAAACGATTTTTAATTTCGGTTTTATTTTCCGCTCTATCATTCCCCCTCGGTTCAAAAAGGAACCGGCACGGAGAGTCGGAAAAGTGTTATAACCGAGATTGTTTTTTTGAAGGATCTGTATTTACATGTAACAAGACACGGAGGTATGTATGAATCGCAAAAAATTCACAAAGCTGTTTGCAATTATGCTGATTGCAATTCTAACCCTGGGAGCCCTTTCCGGCTGTGGCAACAAGACCGAAAGTAAGAAAAAAATAAAGATTGTCGCGACGACATTTCCGCAATATGATTGGATTAGGGAAATTCTAGGCGACAAGGCTAAAGATGTCGACCTGAAGCTGCTGCAAAAGAGCGGCGGTGATCTGCACAGTTTCCAGCCATCCGCTGATGATATCAAGGCCGTTGCGGACGCCGATATCTTCGTGTATGTCGGCGGCGAGTCAGATAAGTGGGTCAGCGATGTACTTAAGAAGAAGACTAACAAAAATCTCGTAGCTATCAACCTGATGGATGAGATGAAGGACAGCAAGAAGGCAGAGGAAGTCAAGGAAGGAATGCAGCCTGAAAAGGAAGAGCATGACCATCACGACCATGACGGCGACAAAGACAAAGATCACAAGGACGGCCATCATCATGAGGATGCTGAAGAGGTTGAGTATGACGAGCACGTGTGGTTGTCGCTCAAGAATGCAATCAAGCTCTGTAAGCCTATCGAGAAGGCTATAGCTGACAAAGACAAGGACAATGCCGATACATATAAGAAGAATCTTGACGCTTATACTGAAAAGCTGAAGAAGCTTGATAAGCAGTATGCTGATGCTGTTGCAAAAGCAAAGGTTAAGACGTTGGTGTTCGGCGACCGCTTCCCGTTCCGTTATATGGTCGATGATTATGGCATCGATTACTATGCGGCTTTTGTAGGCTGCTCTGCTGAATCGGAGGCCAGCTTCGAGACTATCCACTTCCTGTCAGGGAAGCTCAACCAGCTCAAGCTAAAGCACGTTGTAACTATTGAGAATTCCGATCACAAGATTGCCAAGTCGATTATCCGCGATGCCGACAGCACTAAACGCGACATCAAGACGCTCGACTCTCTGCAATCGATCAAGAAGAGTGATCTCAAGGATAAGACATATCTCAAGACTATGGAGCAAAACCTTGAGGTGCTAAAGGAGCTTCTGAGCAATAAGTAAGCTTCTGCGGCTAAGATTATTAGGAGTACAAATGGAACAGATGGTTAACGGGACTGAATCTTCGTTTAGTATCGACTGCGAAGGGCTTGCTGTAGGATATTCCGGCAAGCCCCTCTGCAAGGAATTTGATTTGGAGATCAATAATGGCGACTACATATGTATTGTAGGAGAAAACGGTGCCGGGAAATCGACCTTTATTAAGACCTTGATCGGTTTGATTCCGGCTGTAAGCGGCGATGTCGCGCTGCGCGGCGATATTGTCAGGAGCGACATCGGATACCTGCCGCAGCAGCGTGAAACTCAGAAGGATTTCCCCGCTTCCGTATGGGAGGTGGTGCTATCCGGCTGCCTCAACAGATTGGGCTTCAGACCTTTTTATGGAATCAGGGAGCGAAAGCTTGCCTCTGCTGCTATCCGAGAGCTTGACCTCGAGGATATTAAGAATGACAGCTTTCGCGAACTTTCCGGCGGGCAGCGGCAGCGCGTGCTCCTGGCACGCGCCATCGCCTCGTCCCCGAAGGTCCTGGTTCTGGACGAGCCGATAACCGGGCTGGACCCGGTTGCCGCTGCCAAGCTATACCGAATGCTGGACAAGCTGAATCAAAAAGGCACGACAATCATAACCATATCCCATGACGTCGGCAAAGCCCTGTCAGCAGCCAACAAAATACTGATAATGAACGATACGCCTCATCTGGCATCAGATGAGGAGAGAAAGGAGGTGCTGGATGTCTAGCACGCTGGGACTTATCCGCATGTACCTTTCTCATGATTTTGTCGTATATGCGCTGATCGTAGGCGTTTCTATAGCGCTATGCGCGGCAATGGTCGGAGTAACGCTGGTTCTGAAGAGATATTCATTTATCGGAGACGGACTGTCGCACGTGGCATTCGGAGCGATGACAATTGGAACCATCCTGCACATATCCAGCAACCTGTATATTACCCTGCCTGTCACCGTACTGGCGGCAGTCATACTCCTCAGGAGCAACAGGAACAGCAAGGTCATGGGAGATGCCAAGCTGGCTATCCTGTCGGTTGTATCGCTGGCCTTCGGCTATCTGCTGATGAATGTGTTCTCGGCATCAGCCAATGTATCCGGCGATGTGTGTACTACATTATTCGGATCAACATCCATACTGACGCTGACTTCACAGGATGTCGTGCTCTGCCTCACCATATCCGTACTTGTCATAATTGCATTTATATTCCTGTACAACAGATTATTTGCAGTTACATTTGACGAAGAGTACACCAAGGCAACAGGGACCAAGACAGATACCTACAACCTGATAATTGCCATTATCATTGCGGTTATCATCGTTCTGGGCATGAACCTCGTCGGTTCACTGCTGATATCTGCGCTTATCATCTTCCCTGCCCTGTCGGCGATGTGCGTATTTGGCAGCTTCAAATCAGTAACAATCTGTTCGGTAATAATATCAATAGTTGCAGCCTTGACGGGAATGTTCATATCAATCCTGGGCGGGACCCCGGTCGGAGCAACTATTGTAACAGTTGATGCAGCTATGTATCTTGTATTTATAATAATAGGCAAAGCAACCGCCCGTGGATAATTTACAATGAGACAAAATGGCTAACAAAAACAAGACAAAACTTATAGTAATAATCATTTCCCTATTAGCTCTGGTTGTGGTATGCGTTGCAGTGACACTGCACATTGCAACAGGTAGGAGCTCCGGGACAGATTCGGGTGTAGACACAGACCTCAGCACTATGAGTGCCACAGCTATCTACTCGGAAGTGTCCAACATGATGAATAAGCCTGAGAAATATGATGGCAAGCACATCAAGGTTAAAGGTTATTACGTAGTCAGCATAGATCCGGGAACCGGTAAACGATACGAATACTGCTTGATTCCGGATGCTACTGAATGCTGCCAACAAGGGCTGCTCTTCAAGCTCAAGAAAGGCGAGCGTGATAAGCTGCCCAAGGAGGAACATCGATTTGTAATTTCCGGCAAATTTGTCAGAAAAAAGGCTCCTGGTACGGACGACCCGAACGCATATACTGTTATGCTGGAGGACGCCAAAATCTACAAAAAATAGTGCTCTCGATAGCACATCAGAATCCTTAATAATTGCAAGAGGGCTGACCTGCCGGGTCAGCCCTCTTCTTCAAACTTAACTCTTTGCCGATGCGGACTAACAAAGCCTCGAATTGTCTCATCACTTCAAGTCCGCAGACTTTATATAATCCGCCAAGCAAACACAATCAGCCGCCCACTGTTCGCAGTGTCTGCTATTTGTCACTAACCTTCACATCCACCCCGTTCACCGTCAGCCCTTCACTGATTGGAATCATCAAATATTGGCGTCCGTCTATAATCTCCGTCTTGATACCGAATGCGTGCTCAGGGTCAATGCTGACGTTCATCTCGGCAGTCTCGAGCTTGAACTGCTTACGGTTTATCAAGTTCTCGGGATTAAAGAATTCCTCACCCTCAAAATAGTTCTTGCAGGTATCATGGAACTTCTCTATGGCTTCATCGGAAGTGCCGCTCTTCATCAGGATTTCCTCAAGCTCATTGATATGAATCTCAGGTGCATCATCAGCTCCTGGCCCCTTGAGCACATCAATCCTCTCGCCAATCCGGCTGTGCAGAGCCTTCACTACATCCATGCTGCACTCATCACCGAGCGAGTCTGCGAGAGCGCTGTCAAAAGCGTTTTTCTGAGTATTTGCAGCCATTGGAAGTTTGTCGAGGTTGAATACCGCCTTGAGGAAATCTTGGTGCACATCCGCCGAGCTCCTCGTGTAGTACAGTGCCCGGTAGATGTTGGTCATCCTGTCGTCAAATGTCGGGAACATAAAGCCCATCTGCGGTGCCCCGAGTATGCTGCCCGTCGAAGCGGCACGGAAATTTTGTTCCTCAGCCAGATACCTGAGTGCGCCCTTCGGGTCCTTTACAGGGCATAGGCAGCAGATAAAATACTCGAACTGATCCGTCGACTCCTCCGACCACTCATCGCTGCCACCGTTTTTGTAAGGCACATCGTAAGAGTCCGAAGCGAGCAGGATTACATAGCCGACATCACCCATATCCACATTGTCTATAATCCTCTGAAACAGGATTTTGCGCATTGTCTCGTTGCCGAGATGTGATGTTCTGAGCGTCTGCAGCAGCCTGTGCTCATCGCTGTCCTCGACCTGTGCCGTTGAAAATTCAACATTGAGCAGATTCTTGCCTAGTGCTCCCGACAGAGTTTTCTTGAGAGTCTTCATGTACATCTCTCGTTCCTCATTTCCCATGAGCATAGTCGGCGAATCCATATACGCGATAATTTCATGCGCCGCATTGACATAGCACCCGTAGATATGACCGAAATTGTCCATATCCGGATTAAATCTCTTCTTGATTTCTCTAATTTCCTTGCGATTCATCGTATCTCCTATTTTAAAACTATTAAGCAGCTTAAATTTTATCCGCCGCACCTATTTATTTAAATTCAAAGAATTTCTCTGTCTCATCCTCGCACACGAAATCCGTGACTCCGCCGCAATCACAGGCCGTTACTCCACCGCAACCCTCGCACCTATGGATTCGCACACGCCGTTGTGTTAATATAATGCATACGATTAATTCTATAACACATTTCGGAAATATCAAGGAGAACATATGCTCACAGGTAAGCAAAGAAGTTATCTCAAAGGGCTCGCACAGAAAATCGAGCCGACAGTATATATTGGCAAGGCAGACCTCACGGACAACATTGTCCGCTCTATCGACGAGAATCTCACTGCAAACGAGCTCGTCAAGGGACAGCTTCAGGAAGGTTCTATGCTAAATCCGGCCGACGTATGCAGCGAGCTCGCCGAGACGCTGCACGCTGAGTTCGTCGCTGCAATAGGTCGCCGTTTCGTGCTCTACAGAAGAGCCGAAAATCCTAAGAACGTCAAGATTGAGCTGCCACGCGCACCTCGCAAATAATAAACGTAACTTTTATCCGGAAATATCAGCGGTGCGAATCTTGAAGCTAAATGCCGATACCATCTAGGTATTAGGAATTCCGGCGATGAGAAGCTTGACTCAACTGCTCCGGCTTCCAATCCGGGAACGCTATGAGGTTCGTCGGCAACTATGCCACTCGTGGACTTTCACCACAGATTGACAGCATACCCGTCGCACACTCACACGCACTTACCCTGCACGGGCAAGTGCGTGTGCTATATATTTGCGTGTGCTATATATTGCAGAAACAAATTTTCAGGCAGTTCAGCTCCCCATCAGCCTACAGCCCGATATCATCCGCAATCTCGCGCATAGCCTCCAGAGAAATATCTATAAACTCATCAAAGCTGATGCCGGTCTCCTCAATTGCTGCCATATACTGCCTGTTCGCGCCGGCTGCAAACCTGGATTCCTTGAACCGCTTGTTGACCGACTTGTGCTTGACACTCGCAATCTTTTTATCGGGATATATCTGCGCGACAGCCTTGCAGAATCCGCTCATCGGATCCGCCGCAAGCAGCGCAATCTCAAGCGTAGACTTCGCTACAACACCCGACTCGGGGTTGTGAGCACATATTGCCTGTGCCATAACCGGCTCATCGTAGCCCTCGTCCTTTAGAATCTGCGCAGAGACCGGTCCATGAGTGGACATATCGTTACGCCAATCAGCTGTCTCCTCGTCGAGGTCATGCAGCAGTCCGCAGTTCCCCCAGAACTCTATCTCATCCGGAGCCAACCTCTTGGCCAGCCCCCTCATAATCGCTTCAACCGCATACGAATGTGTTATGTAATTCTCACCCTTTACATACTTGTGTAACAGAACATTTGCCTGTTCTCTGGTTATGTGTTCACTCATTTTTATTCTCCTCTTATATCCTCTTAATCATCTAGCAATCATCTAGATTTTAACACCATTGTCATCGGTTTACTATAATGAAAATTTCTATTGAATTTGACTGCACGCCCATCTTGCAATAAGATATTGAGTGTTAATTCTATCGGCATACTGCATACTGCGTTCCGGTTATTCGTAATTTAATTACGCCGATTGAAGCCGCCCGACGGCACAAGCGATATACATTATATCCGGATTCTATATAGCCCGGAGATATACCGCATATATTGATAGCTGCAAGAGCAAAGGATATATACATAAAGACCGGAGAATACAAGGACTGAAAAATGGAAAAAGTCATACATGATAAAAATAAAGGAATATTGTTGATAATCTCGTCAGCGTTCTGTTTCGCGTTAATGGGAATCTTCGTCAAGCTTGCCGGAGATCTGCCTGCAGTCGAAAAATCTTTCTTTAGGAACCTCATAGCGGCGATAATCGCTGTAATTGTTCTAATCAAAGAGAAACAACCAATTGTAATAGGGCGCAAAAATTATCTGCCGATGCTCATCAGGGTGCTGGCCGGAACTATCGGAATACTCGGGAACTTCTACGCCGTCAGCCACATTATGGTTGCTGACGCCAGCATGCTCAGCAAGCTGTCTCCGTTCGCGACGATTATATTTTCTATGATAATACTCAAAGAAGTTCCTAAGAGGTATCAGGTCTTCTGCCTGCTGTTAGCATTGATCGGAGCAATGTTTGTAATCAAGCCGGGATTCTCGGGCAATCCTATGGGAATGGCAGCCGGTCTGATCGGAGGCGTCGGCGCCGGTCTCGCCTACACAATGGTCAGGACGCTCGGCTCTAACGGGGTGCCGCAAGCTGTTATCGTGTTCTGTTTCTCGACATTCAGCTGCCTATCGATGGTGCCGCTGATGATAATCCGGTACCACGAACCCATAAACAAATATCAGCTGCTGATGCTGCTCGGCGCCGGACTTGCAGCTGCGGGCGGACAGTTCAGCATCACCGGAGCATATCGCTATGCACCGGCCAAGGAGATATCCATCTATGATTATTCACAGATCATATTTACGACAATCATGGGTCTGCTCATCTTTAGGGAGCTGCCGGATCTATACAGCTTCATCGGCTATGCGATAATCATAACGGCTTCACTGATTATATTCCTAAAATCAAAGCAAGAACAATGATGCTACTCATCCGTGCCATTACGCTGAACTCGTTTTAATTGTAAGAGCAAATAACTTAATAAGAAACAAAAGCTTCTCATCCTCAGCAACTGTGCATGCTGCTTTCACTCTATCTATTCGAGAAGTCTCATATTTAAATGCATATTTGAAAGTCCGGATCACTTAACCAAATCCGAAACCATCTCCGGAATCTTTGCATAATCCTCTTCATCCGGATTCCAGGATGAGCGCACATGTCCTTCTATAACCTCAAATCCCGCATCCGCAAGCTTAGCCTGCAGAATTTTAACTGACTCACCGCTCCAGCCGTAACAGCCAAATGCAGCAGCCTTCTTATTCTTGAACTTCAAAGTCTTTAAGAAAGATAGCCATCCTGCGACACTCGTCAACACATCATTTACGCAAGTCGGAGAACCAACGACAATAGCCTTTGATTTGAAGACCTCCGTCATGAGCTCGTTCTTGTCTGTCTTGGCGATATTATAAACCTTTACAACAGTATCCGGTGTCTGCTTGTGAATCTCATCAGCGATTGCGTGCGCCAGCTTAGTCGTGCCCTCCCACATTGTATCGTAGGCAACTGTAATCTGATTCTCCTGATAAGCATCTGCCCAAGCAGCGTACTTCTCAACTATCTGTCCGGGATTGTCGCGCCATACCACGCCGTGTGACGGAGCGATTATGTCAATTGGTAGGTTCAGCTCTGCAATTTCTGCGAGCTTCTTGGTTACAAACTGTGCAAAAGGATTTAAGATATTTGCGAAATACTTCATCGCTTCCTTGTCAAGCAGCGCTTGATCTGCACTGTCGTTGAACATCTCCTCAACTGCGAAGTGCTGTCCGAACGCATCCATAGAGAACAGGATGTTGTCTCCAGTCATATATGTAGCCATAGAATCCGGCCAGTGGAGCATCTTCATCTCGATAAACACCAGCTGCTTCCCGTTTCCTATATCAAGGCTATCTCCGGTCTTCACCACGTTGAAATTCCATCCCTGCTTGCCGTACTGCCCTTCAAGGCTCTTCACACATGCCGCAGTGCAGTAGAGCGGCGTGCCCGGAATCTCCTTGAGCAGCGCCGGCAACGAACCTGAATGGTCCTGCTCACCGTGATTTACAATGATTGCGTCGATCTTGTCCAGCACTCCTTCAGCCTTCAGATTCTCTATAAACTCATCTCTGTGTGGAAGCCATACGGTGTCCACAAGAATAGTTTTCTCTTCCTCAATCAAAAATGCATTTTGACTTGAACCATTTAAAATCGAATACTCATCACCGTGAAAAGTCTTGAGCTCCCAATCCATGTATCCGACCCAACTCACATTGTTTTTTACAAGCTTCCTCATTGTTTCCTCCGTATTATCAATTGTTGTACAGATAATGCTACACCTTTTAAGGCGGATTATCCCATTTATTCTCTGATTTCTCTAGATATTTTTTATTTTGTCTTAGCGACTGAAGTAGATTTCTTTAGCCTCCTTCTCTCTTTCAAATTCCTCGCATATAGAAACCCTATCGCATGCACCGTCAATGCTGCCACCATCACCGTTGTGACATACAGCACCGCTGTGTCATTATGCGCAAGGTTGAAACTCGTCATAAACCCTGCCACGAGGATCACCGCCTGAACTGCGAGATATCGCCGATTAAACCGCAGGTGCGGCTTGCTGTACCGATTATTTGCAATAACCGCCCACTGGAACATAAAAAGGCCCATGTACAGAAACGCCGTGACAAAGTGAACATTTGCCGCATTTTCGCTTATAAAAGTCATGGCAACGGTAATCATGATCAACCCGATATAAATCGGATAATGGCTGTACAGCATGAATATCCCGTGCGTGTTCCGGTGCTCGTCTACCGCGTGGTTGAACGCACTGAAATAGTACAGAAACAGGTTCGCAACAATGACGAAATACAGCACCGACTTGAGCGTAAACGTCTGAGGCGTGAAAAACCGGGCGATACCCATGATCATCTCGCCAAAATTTATAATAGTAAGAAGCGCAACTCTCTCGACTAGGTGAACGAAATTGATCTCGACCTGCTCCTGTCTCCTCCTGAAATTGATAGGCATCCAGAAAGTCACCGCAATCGTAGCAAGATATATGTAAAAACCCGGAAATAGAGGAAACATACCTGCCGTAAATATTCCGACCGCCCGAATCCCGGTAACTGCAAGGAATCCTTTAATTGAGTGTCTCTCAGCAGCAGTTGTTTCGTCACTATAATATTGGACAAAATACTGCAGGAACAGCACGATCGACAGCAGACAGATAGTCCAGCAAAGGTAATCAAAGTGGTCGTACCAGTCGTTGACAATCATGCCCGAGAACACGAGCAGTATCACCATCTTGATGAACATAATCGAGATATTGAGAAACGAATTCTTGCCGTACTGATTCGTAAATACAGTCTGCAGCATCCATGCATCGATGAGCACAAAAAGTGTGACAAGGAAAGTCAGAAAGGCATCGCCACCCACGATTCCGTCATGCAGATGGTGAATCAGCCCGGTTGTCTTGGATATGGCGTATACGAACACCAGATCATAGAACAGCTCGGTAAATTCGACATTTTTGTGCTTGATAGTGGATTTTAGCATTATGCCCCTTCTGTTCCTATTACAACTCTGAATTTATAAAAAATTGCGGTTTTTTGCTGTCGTCTTCACACATCGCTGAGCACGGCTATGAGGGTTTTACGGGGTCTTTTCATATTCTTCCGCTTACTTATTTTTCTCATCTTAATCTCCATATCGCCGTTTTCATCGGCGGCACAAACAGCAATGAAGGTACTGCACACCTTTCATATTATTCAAGTGTCAGCAGCAATGCCATCTTGAAATTAGCCGTGGCCTTTACAGAATGCAGCCCACCTTTAGCAAAATGGAAATTCTCCCCTGCCTTAATCACGTGATCCTTACCTTCGTAACTGATCACGCTTTCGCCATCCAGTGCAAATATTATTGCTTCGCCGGGTGCAGCGTGCTCGGCAAGCACCGTATCTTTATCAAATGCCATTACAACAAATTTCATCTTGTCGTTATTGACAAGATCCATGTTTACGATTTTACCTTCCTGATAAGGAATAATTTCCGCTAAATTGAATACCTCTCCTGCTTTAATTGCTCCGTTCATAATATCCTCCTTCTGAACTGAAATCTCTATATAAACTGCTCCCACCGATGTACGTATACCTATCGGTGCATCTGTAGGTGTTAATATTATATCTCCATCGTTCAATCCCCTGTTAAAGCCATCGGCTCCATATACCTCTGCACTTCCATCCGCAACCAGAATCAGCTTGTGATACGGATAAATCTCAGCACTGATATCTGTTCCTGCTGCCAGGGAAAAATAAGTAATGTGCTCTGTGCCATTATATATTTCCTTTGAAATAGTGCATCCCGAAATCGGTCTGTTATCCTTTGCTATGGAGAAAACCTCTCCTTCCTTTTCTTTCATACCCTGCTCTCCTTCCGGACTGCAATATCGTAAATCCTGTTTTTGCTCTGTCCAATTACATTATATACGTGTTTTACAGGCAATTCTGCATCTACAGTTATATTTCTTGTATTTTTATGTATAATGGAACGCCGAATCATTTTAATCTTAAGTCAAGGAAAACGGCATGACTTATTTACATTGATGATTTCTCTACGGTTCATCTCTATTGGATTTTGAATCCGGGATTTGAAGAACCAAACACTTTGGTTTCCCTCAAAAGAGATACATGTAAAACAATTCTTGCTTTTGTTTTCATGTATTATACGGTAAGGTTAGGTTGGAGGTGGGGTATGTCAATCGGAACCAAGATACAAGAAATAAGAAAGTCGCATAATCTCAGTCAGCAGCAATTTGCCGAAAGATTCGGCGTCACACGCCAGACCGTTTCAAACTGGGAAAATGATAAGCACTATCCTGATATGGAAATCCTTAAACACATAAGCAACGAGTACGAAGTATCATTTGATACGCTTATCAAGGAGGATGAGATATACATTAAGAGTATTGATACTACTAGGAAAAAGCTGTCATTGTGGAAAAAAACGCTTCTTGTATCTGTTGTTTTGATACTCGGTCTCCTGACAGCATTGTTTACTGTTCTCCATTTTTCATACAAGCCAACTCCTGACAAATCTCGAATTACAACTGATACTAATATCAAAATGATGGTTGATATTTACGGGAGTTCACCATCCTCTGCCATTACAAGGACCTTTGATGCCGGCAGCTATGAGTCTTTTTCGGAATCAAAGAGAATTAATATAAGAAGTAATACTTGTGGCAAAATTGAAGGTGATGTACCTTGCGTATTCATAAAAAATCGAGCTGAGTCCTACGTGAAGCTGCGATTCCAAGACACTGACTATAAAAATCAAGCTCCGAAGATAGACAGTATAAAACTCTACACTGCACCGGGAATGCCTGTAGCTCCTCAAGAAAGAAAAGATAAAATGGTTACATATAAAAAGGATGATGCCGGGGTTACTGTGTTCCTGTCAGACTTTCTCTCTGAGGATGAGGTAACGCTTAATGACAATCTTGATGAAAACAAAACTGCTGTCTGGTTCTGTATTTTCGAAATCAAATATTCGATCGGCAACAATAAATATGTGAGTTTAACCTCGGTTGCCGTCGCTTATTATAAAGCATAATTCAATAGCCTGCATATAAAGCAAGAGAAGCCGGCTCAAATGGCTTGGCTTCTCTTTTGCTTTTTAAACACTGTTTTTCTCTACTCACGGTTCTATTATGTTGAAGTTCAATACCAGTGGAGACATATATTTGATAAGCCGTAGCGGCACAGTTTGATCTCCTGTTACGGAAATCCGCTCCATAACTTCTTTTTTCCCAAACATAAGCGAGAGTAGCTGCAGACGCTCTAAACTAATGGAACAATCTGCCTTCCTTTTGGCTTTTCCCTTATAGACGAGCAGAATGCCATCTCTTCTTACTGCGAGGTACTCCTCGTTCGTATCGGTAATTTTAAGATTTAGGGTGAAATTATCGTCCTGTGCTGCCAGAGCATCTGTCATAATATCTATGTATGACAGCATCATCTCTGTCGTCATCCCCATCATCATTACTTCATTGCCCTTTACGGTTCCTTCGTTGCATGACTGATTTCCATCAAGAAGCTCCCACGCTCCCATAAGGTAGGCGCTGCGCCACGGACCGCTTTCAGACTGATAACCGAGCTGTTCAAGAGCCTTTGCACACAGCTCCCTTGCTTCCCTGAGATCCGGCTTGGCAAATACGAGTTCCTTTGTCAACTGAGCTACCCACTGGTATTCCCCCTTGTCGAAATCCTCCTTCGCCTTGCTCAGAACCTTTTCTAAATCACCAAGGTATGAAATCCATTTTTTTGCGGTATCCTCGGGAGTAAGCGGGTTGAGATTGACCGGATTGGCATCGTACCAGCCCATATATCGTTGATAAACTGCTTTTATATTATGACTTAACGTGCCGTAGTACTGGCGACAATACCAGACTTTATTGAGCCTGTCCGGGAGCTCCAGTTTCCTTGAGATTTCCGCAGGAGTGAGACCCCGGTTGATGTAATGCAGCGTCTGATTGTTTATATATTGATAAACTGCAGCCGTATCCTGCATATACTCCTTTACGGTTTCTTTTCCCCAGTGCGGCCAATTGTGAGATTGAAAAACCACCTCGGTTTCATCCACGAAAAGATATTCGGCCTCCAGTATGAAGCGTGCCCACGCCTCGGCATCGCGCACCTGAGCCCCGCGCAGAGTGTAAATGTTATGCATAGTCCCGGTGCAATTTTCAGCCATCCACAGGCCTTTATATTTAGGGAAATATGCGTTCATTTCCACCGGTGCTTCTGTTCCGGGCGTCAGCTGGAAGCGAATTTCAAGCCCGTCTATCGTGATAGTATCATTGCCAGTTATCTCTATTGTAGGTGCCAGCAGACCGACCGTTCCTCGTGACTGGCCAAGTCCTATACCTATTGCCATACGGTCTTTTTCTCCGGCTTTCATAATTGAACCGTACTGATACTGAGCTCTTCTTCCCATAGCAGCGCCGCAGTAAATGTTTTCGCTCACTGCATGCTTTAAGAATCCTTCGGGCGCTAAGATCAGGACCTTACCGGAAGCGAGCTGTTCTTCTAAGCTAAGGCTCGCATCAGCCACCTGATCGGCATTTATCGCACCCATAATTCCGCCGTAGTGATCTATGTGAGAGTGACTGTAAAGAATTGCCTTGACATTGAGCTTTCCGAAATGCTTTTCCATGAGCGCCATAGCTGATTCCATATTTTCCTTGCACATCATAACGTCAAAAATTATCCAGCCATGATCTGTTTTAATGAAAGTTGCATTCGCCATATCATAGCCGCGCACCTGGTATATACCGTCACATACTTCAAAAAGTCCCGCGTAAGTGTTGAGCTGCGTATGTCTCCATAGACTCGGATTTACCGTGTCGGGCGCTTCCTTGTCCTTGATAAAATCGAAATCTCCGAGATCCCACGCCACTTCACCGTCGTCACGCTTAATAACAAGTTCTTCCGGTGATTCAATCAGACCTCTCAGTGCACATTCTTTTTCACGTTCATCCGAAAAATTAAGCAAAGAATACCATGTCCTGTTAGCTTTAGCCGTACTCGTCGTTGCGCACGAGCAACACGACCTGCCTAAAAATTTTCTATCTATTCTCACAATATTTACCTCCTGTTAATATGTTTCCCCGGCAGCAATCGCAGCAATCTTTTTTATAGTTAAGATAGCTAAGTTTTACTATATTGTCGGTCTTTAGCCGATTTTAGTTATTTTAGGCGCTTCCCATGTTCCGTTCAGCACGCTGTTATCGGGTCTGTATATTCTAAGAAAAAGATGAAATCCGTCACTACCCACAGGTAGCCAATTCTCCTTATTTTCATTCGGCTCTTCAGTCTGGAGTATTAAATCCAAGGAATTATCCTCGTTTAGCTTGAAACTGCTTCGATTGCTTATTGCATAACGGTCCAGCGGATTGGAAATCAAGAAATCATCATCGCCATATGTTGTTACCGACCAAAATCCATGCTCTCCAACCGGCGGCAGACTGTTCGACATGAAATGCAGCAAGTATTTGTTTTTGGCATTTAGCTTCTCTCCACTGTCGTCTTCTTCCGCTTTGAGATATACGGCGGTCTCCACAGGATTTGCACCGAAACCTGCGATTGCAACAAGACAACGGTATTCGTATTCCTTACCGAAACGGCTTATCGGATCACCGTAGAATTTAAAGCTGCCGTTTCTGACCATGAATTTCAATGTTGCTTTGATCAATTTAGGAAGAAGCAGGTCTTTCATTTCACACCAGAAATCTTCCAAATCCTCAGAAGAAAGACAAGGGCTAAAGCTCAGGCCGGCGCCTATTCCCAAATCCGCAAGCTCTCGAAGCAACTCATTATCCTCGGGATATGCAGGATTATCCATAAGAAGTCTGTTGAATCTCCCAAAATACTCTGTCGGTGAAAGATTCATTGCAATCGTAAGAGGAACACCGTCTTTGCTCGCATCATAAGAGCCTTTTGATATTTCCCCGTTAGACATAAAACCCGACAGAGTCTCGGCATCCATCTCACTTTGCAATTTGTAGATGTTGGGTATATCTTCGGCACCATAGCAGATTGTTCTTCCGAGCAGCCAACCGATAGATGTAGGAACCTCAATCCTATCCATTCCCTCGGGAATATCCCCTCTGAAATAAGGTCCTGTAAGTATATATGTTTTTTCTCCGTCCGTATCTCCACCCGTTCCCAAGGTTGCCACGGTATTGGACCATGCGTCCATAATCTGAAATGTCAGATACCTATCTGCATAAGGCTTTTTAACGACAAGAGCATCGTCCTTTAAATCGAAAAAAACCTGAGAATAAAGCGTGTCAACATTAGGTGTGACAACCTGCCTGAACTCCGATGTAGCGAGAGCCTTTGCATGAAAAAAACAGTTAACAGGGGCCTTTGATTTTGAGGGTTCGACTGTGTTGGTGCTGACTTCCTTGGTAATGTCCATCAGAACAAGTGGAAAAGAAAAAATAAACGCCTGCTCAATAAGCGATCTTGCTCTGTCATGTTTCATTTCTTCTCTCATCTTAAAATCCTCCTTAATACTTCATATTAGTTCCGCGATATCAGTTTGGCGTAAACTCACACATAAGCATATCTCTGAGTAAAATAAGCTCTTTATCCGACTCGCTGTCATTTTCGTAAACAAGTCCCACCGCATATCTTGTGACAGCGGCAAGCATGAGATGCATTATAGATAAAAACATTGTTCTTTCACTCATTTCCGTGCACAGTGTTTTGTCATTCTCGCCTTTAACATAAGTTCTATGGAAACGCATTGCAAGTCTGTCAATCATTTCATTATATGAGTTCAAAGCCTCTTGAGGAACTGCTTCATTCCTGATGTAAATGTTAAAGAACTGATTGAAGCAAAGCAGTCTCTTGTGGTTTTTATATAATTCAAGAAATGAATCAAGGAAAAATTCAAGTTCTTCCACGGCTGTTGCCTTGTCCTCGTTTATAAGAGGCATATAGCCTATTATGAATTTGCTCCATGCATGGGTTCCGACAGCGACCACAAGCTCGGACTTGGTTCGGTAATATCTGTATAAAGTTGCGACCCCTATCCCCGCTTTGTCCGCAACCTTTGCCATAGAGACCTTGTCTATATTCATTTCGGAAAATATACTGAAGCCCGCATCAAGTATTCGCCTATTGGTTTCTTCTTTTTGTAAAGCGTCCTGCTTAGGGTCAAATCCCATTCCTTTCTCCTTTTCCCCTTCTAAAGACAGCTTGCCTGCTGATGATAGATATTATATCATCAGCAGGCAAAATTACAAAGCGATTTAGATTGTCTATAGGAATTCTTAAATGTCTAAGGGTATATTTTTTAATTCTGCATAAAATTACATGACCTGTATTTTTTCACATTTATTTGTTTATACGTTTTAATGAATAAATTTGCATCTATAAACTTTGACACTTGTCACACAACCTGTGATAAAACGTGTCAAATTACGACAACGGACAAAAAATAAAAAATCACCTAGCCGTTGTAAATCAGCTGCTTTCAGCGGTTACACAACTAGGCGATTCAGTATTGGTGGAGGCGTTATGGCTGCAGCTCTGTATCCCCTTTAGTTTCAATGGTTTCAGAGTGCATCATGTAAATTCCTCTAATTTTCCTCTAATTATTTTCAACCGGTTTCAGGCTCAAATAAACGCCTTAAACTACAGTTCTTCTACTCTATAGATATTGTATCCTTCATAATAGTAACTGTGATCAATGCCCTTCATATACATTTCTCTGTCATCAATCTTATTAGTCAATGCATTTCTCAATATATGCTTTATTTCAATATCCTTAATCGGACTGCGTTCCATTGCCATAAGGTAGTCATCTTTATCAACCTTGCTCCAGTCAACAACCTTATTGATTTCCTTCTTCAGTATGAGATCAAGCCAGATGCGTGTACTTCTGCCATTACCTTCTCTGAATGGATGTGCTATATTCATCTCAACATATTTCTCAACTATTTCATCAAAGGTCTGCTGTGGCATTTCTTCAATATGCCTGATTGATGCTTCAAGATACATCACAGGGGCAAAACGAAAATTTCCCTTGGAGATATTCACAGTTCTTAACATACCGGCAAAATCATATATTTCGTCAAACAATACTCTATGAATCTCCGAGAGGGCAGCAAATAAACCTGCTTCAAGCTCATCCAGTCTGCCGCTTTCAAATAGCCATGCAGCCTTCTTCTTACTGATTCTTTCCTCTACTCTGGCAAGCTCAGCAGAGTCTGTTATTCCAAGCTTATTAGCAAGCGCCATTACCTTACCTCCAGTATATGTTTATATTTAGACCACAATCTGTGAAATAGGTTTTAAGACCATACCACAAAGAACGTTATAGAATCATTTTTGGTGGAGGCGGTGGGATTTGAACCCACGTCCAGGAGCATTTCCGAAAGACCTTCTCCGAGCGCAGCTGATACTTTATAATTCGCTCATGTGTCGTCATGTCAGCAGACTACACAATCGCTATCCCGCAATTCCCTTGCGCTACCGGGAGCTCACGCAAGGTTTTCCTGCATAATCGACGCCAGCTCCGTTACCTGCAGGTGAATACCGGTTGACGCGCGTTGCTGAACTAAGCAGCTAGTGCGAAATTGTTATTCTTTTTAGCGTTTGAATTTAACCGCCGCTTTTTACGTGGCTCGGCTCCACAGCTCGCTTATCCTTGTTCCACAATCCTGTCGAAACCTGACGCCCCCACAGTTGTCAGACCCTCTCGGGTATCCCCGAAAGAGTTATAAAAGTGTTATAAAGACTATATGAGTAAGATGTTATAGTGGAATTGCTCCCTAATTTCAAGAGGAGAAGTCAAGAAACCTTTAAAATCACGAAGTCAAAAAATCTTTAAAATCTTCTTCGAAGGCTGTCCTTAATCGCTCTGTCCATCTTGCGATTGGCTTCCTTCTTGGCGATAGTCTCGCGCTTATCGTAATTCTTCTTGCCCCGACAAAGACCGATTTCCACCTTGCAATAGCCTGCTTCATTGATATACACATTAAGCGGAATCAACGTCAGCCCATCAGTCTTGATTAAGCCTGCCAGCTTGAAGATCTCACGCTTGTGCATCAACAGCTTGCGCTCACGAAGCGGCTCGACGTTGAACCTGTTGCCCTGTTCATATGGTGAGATATGCATACCGAGGATGGTAATTTCGCCATTGTATATGTGCGCGTAACTCTCCTTGATGCTGACGCGGCCGGCACGAACCGACTTGATCTCGGTACCGGTGAGTGCGATGCCCGCCTCGTAGGTCTCCTCGACAAAGTAATCATGTCTCGCCTTTTTATTATTTGCTACTACCTTCCTGCTTCTTGCCATCTTTTCCCTTTGATATACTCCCTCTCGAAATATTGCAGCACGCAAATTTTACATGCGATCCCACGTGACTTTCCGCATATGCCGCCGAACTGCCTTGTCATCTCGTACTCTTCTTAAGATTAAGCCGTCACGACATTATAACCTCTTAATCTTGTTGAATGGGAACAATCTCAGTATTGCCTTGCCCTTGATCGCGGACTTCTTAATACATCCAACCTCACTATACCTGCTGTCCACGCTGACAACTCGGTTATCGCCCATCGCAAAATACTCGCCTTCAGGCACCTTGAGCTTATTGACACTTCCGGTCGTGTATCCGTCTTTCAGGTAGTCCTCGCGATATTCCTTACCGTTGATATACACGCTGCCGTCCCTGATGGTAACCTCATCGCCGGGCAGTCCGATTACTCGCTTAATCAACAGCTTGTCCTTGCCTCTCTCATCCTTGAGCTCGGACTTAAATATAATAATGTCACCACGTTTAGGCTCCTTGTCGCCGGCGTAGGCGCGCCTGGCCATGATGACGTAATCATTTGGATTTAGCGTGTCCTGCATTGAAGTCTGCTTGACAATCGTCGGCCTGATAAATGTCAGGATGACTGCAGCCAGAACCGCTGCGACGATTATGTCCTTGATTAAGCTCTTTGCAAATTCACTCATTAATAATCCCTTTCGATTTCCTGCGCTTCTCGAATCCGCTAACAGGCAGCTGATTCGATCCGCTATCCTTCGGCAGAGCTCATGCCCGTTCAAGATGCTTCTGCCGAGTTTCATCAACAAAACTCGGCAGCCTCAGCAGGGTTCAGGCCTGTGCCTGTTCGAGCCCGCTGATAAATCTTTCAAATTCCTCCGGCAAATCTACCTCTATCGACCGTCCCGTCAGTCGCTCCAGAGGTCCGATTCCCTCCTTGAAGGTTATCCTGCAGCTGTGCAGCAGCTGTGTGCTGAGTCCGAAACGCTGCTTGAGCTTCCTGTTAACATCGGCAGCCTTACCTCCGGCATACTTGACATCTCCGATTATCGGATGTCCGATCGACGCCATATGCGCCCTGATCTGATGTGTCCTGCCTGTCACAAGTTTAATCTCGACTAATGTAAAATCCCCAATCCTGCGAATCGGCCTCGCTATCGTCTCTATCTCACGTCCTTCGGAAGCTCCTATATCCAGTATTTTGACGGTGTTGGTCTTCTGATCCTTGATGAGCCTGCCCTTCAGGACAATCTCACCATCGGGATGTCCGTACACGATAGTCATATAGTACTTGTCGACCTTGTTCTCTCGTATCATCTCGTTGAGCGCCTTCAGCGAAGCGCTGTTCTTCCCGAACAGCACCGCCCCGGTCGTGTTGCGGTCGAGGCGATTTGCCGGCGCCGGTGCAAATACACGTTCGCGTGGATTGTACTTCCCAGTTTCAATCAGGTAATCCTTGACCTGGTTGGCGAGGTGATTCTTCTTCTCGTTACTATCGCCATGAGTCAGCAATCCAAACGGCTTGTCGACAACCAGGATATCCTCGTCTTCGTACACAATCTTGAAGCTGCGGCGCACCTTAGAACCAGCGCCGGTCTCGGACGAAGCTGTCCACTCCGCAATCTGAGCATCGCTCATATATAATGTAAGCATATCGCCCGCAGCCAGCATATAGCTGTTGCCCTCACGCTTGCCATTGACCTTTACGTCCTTGCGAATGACCTTGTAAATCGTGTTCAACGTCGCCTTAGCGAGGTACCTGCGCATGAATTTGTCGAGGCGTCTGCCTGCGTCGTTGGAGTTTATCTCGATTTGCTTCATTTAAGCCTGCTTCCTTTTCTCTAATCGCATCGTATATTGTATCATGCAAAACGCTGATTAACAAGGAACAGAGACGCCTCTATCGTTTGCAATCACAAGTAAAAGAATGTATAATCTGCAGTAAAGTTGCGCTTGGTGCCGCAGCGTTAAGGAGAATCAACAATGAAGAATTTCAAGGATTTATTGCACAACACCAACGATATTATTATCGCGGTCATAATCGTGGTGATGGCTGCCGGCCTGATCGTGTGGCGCTTTAATGTCATTATGAAATACCCGCAGGTTCTCGCAAGCCAGTCGAGTCGCAAGCAGTCCGAAGAGGCTCTAAACTCAGCTTCGAAGCTCAAGACCGGAAGCGCATTTAAAAACGGCGTTCTCAAGAAAGACGTCAGCGTCACGATCAGCGGTGGCGGTGAAGGCGATATCTCTGAGCTGATCGACAAGAACCTGTTTACCGATTATCAGCAGTTCGCTGAAGATGTTAAAGCTCAGGGTTACAACACAGCTGATGTGGATGCGGGAACTTACGCATTCAAGAAGGGTGCATCTGCGGAGTCTGTTATTTCAGATCTTGTAGGTTACTAATACGAGGAGGGATAACAAATGCTTGATAAATACAATCTGACTATGCTCACCGACTTCTACGAGCTCACGATGGCTAACGGCTACTTTCGCTCTGAGGTTCGTGACTACGAAGCTTGCTTCGATATGTTCTTCCGCAAAGTTCCGGATCACGGAGGATATGCGATCATGGCGGGACTTGAGCAGGTCATCGAGTATCTTAAGAGCCTAAGCTTCACAGAGGAGGATATCGCGTATCTGCGCACAAAAGGGATTTTTAGCGAAGAATTTCTGGATTATCTCAAGGATTTCAAATTCACCTGCGACGTATGGGCAGTTCCCGAGGGCACTCCGATATTCCCTCACGAACCGATACTCACAGTCACCGGACCGCTGATTCAGACGCAGTTTATTGAAACCTTTGTACTTCTCACAATTAATCACCAAAGTCTGATAGCCACAAAGGCAAGCAGAGTTGTGCGAGCAGCACAAGGCAGACCTGTTATGGAATTCGGTTCGAGGCGTGCACAGGGTGCATCAGCTGCCATATATGGAGCAAGAGCTGCTTATATCGGCGGATGTGCAGGTACAGCATGCGCAATCGCCGACAGGGACTACGGAGTATCGGCACTCGGAACTATGGCTCACAGTTGGGTGCAGACATTTAGCAGCGAATACGAAGCATTTAAGGAGTATACCAGAATCTATCCCGACAACGCTGTTCTCCTAATCGATACATACAACGTCCTCAAGTCGGGACTTCCGAACGCCATCAAGGTGTTTAAAGAGATGAAGCCGGCCAAGATGGGCGTTCGTATCGACAGCGGGGATATTTCATACCTAACAAAAAAGACAAGAGAGGTTCTCGATGAAAACGGTTTAGAGGATTGCGACATCTTAGTGTCCAATTCTCTCGACGAGTGGTTGATCAGAGACGTGATACTTGAAGGAGCTAAGATTGACGCTTTTGGCGTAGGAGAACGGCTGATTACAGCCAAGTCCGAGCCTGTATTTGGCGGTGTGTACAAGCTGGCAGCTATCGAGGATAATGGCGTGATGGTGCCTAAGATGAAGATCTCCGAAAACGTCGAGAAAATTACGAATCCCGGCTTCAAGAGAGTATACAGATTTTTCGATAACGACACAGGCAAGGTCATGGCTGACCTCATCGCGCTTCATGAGGAGAGCGACCCATTTAAGGATGTCGTCGAGATATTTGATCCTAACGCAATCTGGAAGCGTAAGCGGCTGACTAACTTCACAGCCAAGGATCTGTTGGTCAAGGTATTTGACAAAGGCGAATGCGTATATGAATCGCCTGACCTCGAAACAATCCGAGACTACTGCAGGTCACAGATAGAGACTCTATGGAGCGAAATGCTGCGATTTGAGAATCCCCAGACATATTATGTAGATCTATCCAAAAAGCTCTGGAATATGAAGCATGAGCTGCTCGGTAAATTCAGTGAATTCCCTGAGGAATTATAGTCTGAATGAGAATATGAATACATAAAAAGAGCTTGTGCCGTTGCGTTTAAACCGCAGCAGCGCAAGCTTTTTACACCGCAGCTTAGCATCTTCTTGAATACCTGTGCTATACCTTTTAGCCAATGCTTATATACCGAGTATACCGAACGTCAGATGCCGTTTTTTGTTATCCACAGCGGCATTTCACACGGTTCCGGGTCTTATCCCTAAAATCTGCTCTAAACAGGAATCGGCTGTGTCACAGCTGCTATTCACCACTGCTTTAATACAGATAATCTTCCGTCAGATGTGACTTTCTAACCATAGCACCGTACAGCTCCGAGCTCTTCATGAGCTCTCCGTGACTGCCTGAACCAACTACACGCCCATCATCAATAACTATAATTTTATTAGCCTTCTCTATTGATTTCATCCTGTGAGATACTACAATTACAGTTTTATCCTTTATCAGCCTGTTTATGCTGCTCTGAATCTCCATCTCATTTTCCACATCAAGCGAAGCGGATATTTCATCAAGCAATATTATAGGCGAATTCTTCAGAAAAGCTCTTGCTATGGAGATGCGCTGTCGCTCACCTCCGGATAGCTTTGAACCGTTTTCTCCTATTATAGTCGCATATCCATTCGGAAGCTTTGAAGCTATCTCATCCACATTTGCGAACCTCGCAGCTTCCAGCACCTCTTCATCAGTAGCATCCTTTCTGCCCAGTCTGATATTCTCCATGACGCTTGTGTTAAAGAGCTCAACATTTTGGAACACAATTGATATCTTATTAAATAGAGATGCTGTACTAATAGCCTTGATGTCTTCGCCACCAACTGTTATCTTGCCTTTATCGTAATCGTATAAACGAGAGAGAAGCCTCAATATAGTGGTCTTACCACAGCCGGAAGGTCCAACTATTGCTGTAACGGCATTTTGATCAGCCTTGAAACTTATTCCGTTTATAACCTTATTGTCGCCATATTGAAATTCCACATCCTTAAAGCAGATATCATAGCTGTTTATCGCTTTATCAGCTCCTGTCTGCACATCCTCATCCATTAGTCCTCTGATTCGGCCAAAGCTGTCCTCAAAGAAAAACATCGTCATAATGAACTCGGCAAGAGCGGCGTACTGGTGCGAAATCGTCGTTACCGCCATCAGATAACCTACATAGTACAGCAAGCTGATGCTTCCATTTGCAAATAATGCCGCTCCTATAGTTGCTACCAATACAGGCCCCAGCAGCGGAATAACCCGTATTATCGAACTGTTAATCGCCATTGTAAATTCAGCTGCGATGTGAATTTTCTCCGTATTATCAAGCTTTGATATAACATCGTCTCTGATTTCATTCTGCATCGAATAGCTTTTAATCTCCTGCTGCATTTCAAATGCATTCTGGAATGAGTTTGCGTTCTCAAGCAGTTTCTTGTAATATACCTTGACCTTTTTTGTTTGCAGATTCCTAGTCATGAACAAAAAAGCAAACCCGAACCAGATAGGGAGTGTCACTGCAAGACCTAGAATAAGATTCCCGATACACATCATTACGGTTATTATGATAAAAAAAGCTGCAAACCCTAAGCTTTCCGGAACGGCGTGAGATATAGCCATTTCAATATTGCTAACATCCATCATAACGGTCTGAGACAGGTCTGACAGATTGTGGGTAGAAAAATACGAAAGAGGCAGTTCTTTAATCTTTTTAGCCAGTTCTATTCTGAGATTAGTGCTTTCCTCGTACGTAACATCGTATGTGAGTCTATATTCCCTAGCTGTAAGCAGGTACATCACAATCGCTATCGCCACTAGCATCCCGATATAATAGGAAGGTGACTTAAGCTTTCCCGATATCAAATCATTAAGAAAAACGAATACAAGAACAGGCGGCATCAAGAACGTCACATATTTACAAAACGACGCTCGAGCCGCTCTCATCATATTATCTATGCCGGTGTCGGTAAGCGAGAAATATCTCTGCAATTTATTTTTCATTATGATAGCCTCCATTCATTCGCCTGATTATACAGCTGCTGTAAGCTCTTGTACTTGCTGTCTGTTAACATAAGCTCATCATGCGGGCCTCGTTCGGATACCTTGCCGTCTTCAATAACAAGTATTTCATCAACATTCCTGATACTGGAAAGCCTATGTGCAATCATAATCACGGTTTTACCTTCCATAAGCTTTGAAAAGGCCTGCTGCATCTCATATTCATTCTCCGGATCGCTGGCAGCGCTCGCCTCATCAAGGATTATGATTGGAGCATCCTTAAGTATGGCTCTGGCAATCGCAATTCTCTGAGTCTCACCACCCGATAAATGAACTCCCTCGGCGCCTATAATCGTGTTTTCCCGTTCCTCGAATTTATCGATGATGTTCCCGCACATCGCATATTCAAGAGCCTGCATAACCTCTTCATGCTTGCATCCCGGTTTACCTATTCTCACATTCTCATAAATGCTTGTCTTAAACAGCTTGGCATTTTGAAACACAAAAGCAATCCCGCGCTCAAGTGTTTCACTTTTATATTCTGTGATATCAACCCCGCCGATTCTGAGATGTCCGCTTGCTACCGGGTAAAATCCTGATGCAAGCTTGGCAATCGTGGATTTACCGCTGCCGGATGATCCCACCAGCGCATATCTTCTGCCTCCCGCAAGCTTTAGATTGAAATCCTTTAGTACATCAACGCCTTCTTCATAGCTGAATGTCACGTTGTCAAATTCAATGTCATAGCTCGTCATTGACTCGACCTTCCCGTGGGAAAGCTTATCCCTGTCCATTTCATCGAAAAGACCCTCGAGCTTGTCAATGGCATCCTTTGCCAGTTCAAAATTCTTGCTGAAGAACATCACCTTAACAAAGGCATTCATCAGAAGTCCCGAGAAGGATGCAAAGAACACAACAAGACTTATCACTTCACTTATATTGGATGCATTTGGCAACAGCTTAAGGGCAACAGGTATAATGAGTGCCGCCAAGCACAGCATGCAGGTCTGAAAGGCAACATAGGGTCTCTTGCACATCTGGCATTGCCTGTTAACTACATCAGAATATCTGATAATTGATTTGTAAAGCCTCTCGAAGGATTCAACAACCATATCAAATATCTTGATCACCTGTATCCCCCTGACATATTCAACCGTCTCCGAGTTGATATCTTCCAGGGCTCCCATGTAATCCTTCATCATATCGGGATCTGAATACATGAATTTAAAGCATATGCTTGCCGCAATCACTGCTAATATTATCAGTATTCCAACATACCTGCTAACCATAAATGAAATAACCAACAGACATATCGGAAACAGCACTGCGTTTACAGAATCAGGCAGCATATGTGCTACAATCGTATGCGTATTTGAAGAATTATCATCTATAATCTTTCGCGTGCGGCCTGACGGGTTCATATCAAAGAACGAAAATGAAGCGTCAAGCAGCGCATTTAAGCCCTTCTTCCTCATATTTGTTTCAAGCCTAAAGGCGAATAAATGGCTGAATAAAAGTGCTGATAGATACACGACAGTATATAAAATTGTAGTTCCGAATATTAGATATGACAGCTTGCTGATCAACGTCCGGTCGGCATTTCCCGTTATCTCATTTAGCATCTGCCATAGAAAATAATAGGGGATAAAAGACAGTATCGTTGCCACACCCGACAATATCATCGCTGCAATCATGCAAGCCTTGCGTTCCTCGGCGTAGCTGAACAGCTTCCTAAAAGTATCCATTCTTAAACCTCCTCTAATCTTTTTTGTATTAAATAAAAGAACCCGGAAATACCCCGGCAAACGCCGAACATCGACAGATTGATTAAGGTATTATGAAATTCAATCCGCACAGCTCTGCAATACATTTAATATGCACACCGTTTATATTTATTAAAGAGATGCATTTGATGTTAGTTAGTGTACTCTAACCATTTATGTTAGCATACTCTCCCATCTATAAAAATGCAATAACTTCGGATAACTTTTATTGTCATTAGCTGTTCACTGATTGGATGCGGTTTCAATAAATACAGGGACAGCTATCTGCTTCTCCGAAATCTGCAGGATAGGTGAAATAACTTTCTCGGCTTATTTAGCAATATAAGCGCATTAATTTTTGTATTAATTTTAAAAAATCGCAAACTATATTGTGAAATTTAATAAACTATGTTACAATCTTTATTGTTTTAAACTAAAAAATATTTTAAAAAAGGGGACATACCAATGGACAGAAAATTCACTATGAAGGATTACATTGCTCTAGCCTCCCTCCTCTTCGGACTATTCTTCGGAGCAGGAAATCTGATATTCCCGGCACTCATGGGACAGATGGCAGGCGACCACACAGCTAGCGCTACGCTTGGTTTCGTAATTACCGGCGTCGGCCTACCGCTGCTTGGCATTATTGCGATTTCCCTGTCGCGTAGTGAAGGTCTCTACGATCTGGGCTGCAAGGTATCCAGACCATACAGCTTGCTCTTCACCTGTCTTCTATATCTGACAATAGGACCGTTCTTTGCTCTTCCAAGGACCGCAACCGTTCCGTATTCTGTCGGGCTTGTACCGGCACTCCACAAGGATTCGCCGCTAGTACTCGGAATATTCTCCCTGTGCTTCTTTGCAGCAGTACTGTGGTTCTCGCTCAAGCCTTCAGATATACTCACCCACGTCGGTAAGATCATCAATCCGCTATTCCTGGTATTCCTGGCAGTGCTTATCGTCATGTGCTTTGTGAAGCCTATGGGTTATGTTAACGTAGCTGCTCCCACCGGAGAGTATGTGTCACACCCGTTCTTCAGAGGCTTCCTCGAAGGGTACAACACAATGGATGCTCTCGCATCTCTTGCATTTGGAATCATCATAGTCAATGCGGTTAGAAACCTCGGAGTTAAGGAACCTAAAAATATCGCTAAGGCTTCCGCAGTAGCCAGCATCGGATGCGCCGTGCTGATGGCTCTCATTTATCTGGCGCTGGTAGTCGCCGGTGCTCAGTCGAGAGGAATATTCAGCATCCAGCCGGATGGCGGAACGTTGCTCAACAAAATAGCCGGTCACTACTTCGGAAATATAGGCGCGTTCTTCCTCGCAGTTATGATCACGCTGGCTTGCCTCAAGACGGCAATCGGACTTGTAACTGCTTGTGCAGAGACATTTGGAGAGATGTTTCCTAACCGGCTGTCGTATAAGACATGGGCAATAATCTTCACGATCATCTCGTTCACATTTGCCAACTTCGGACTGGTCAAGATCATCGCTTACTCCGTACCGATGCTGATGTTCCTGTATCCGCTGACGATCGTTATCATCCTGATAAGCATCATCGGCGGACTGTACAATTACCACACGGTCGTATACAGGTGGACAATCGGCTTCACAATGCTACCTGCGATATTCGATGGCGTTAAGAGTCTTCCTGCAGGAACAGTTTCCGCACTTCATCTGAACGGATTTGTAAAAGCAGTCGGCGATTTCCTGCCATTCTCCGATATCGGAATGGACTGGGTAGTGCCTGCAGTAATCGGCTTCGTAATCGGACTCGTGTTCTACGCATCCAAGAAGGTCAAGGGGACGGCGGCAGCTTGATCTGATTCACAGCTATAAATTAATACATGTAAATAAAAACTCCCTTTGAAGTTTATTCTTCAGAGGGAGTTCTAATTTGCGGTCAATATCCTTTCTTATCCGAATCTTTCTTTTTTATATACGCTTCATATACCGTATAGATAAAGCCAAACAACACTCCGGCAATCGGCCAGACAACCCAGCTTCTACCCCAGTTGCCGAGCAAAAAACTCTGTATCATATATATAGCTGTTACTGCTGTCCAATACGCACCTGCAAATGGTGCCATCCTCTCTTCTGCACGTTTATTCTCCGGTGTGTAATCACCTTCTTGAAGCAGCTTCTTATAGCCCCCGTTGATAATTCCGACTCTTACAAATGTATGTACAGCAATTGCTACCATCATTAAAGTAAGAGGTATTGCCATAACTCCTATCTCCGTTCTGAATTGTCCGCCCATATTAAATACGAAAACAGGAAGTAATCCGACTATACATAAGAAGACACCAACAGCAATGCTGTGTCCCATTACCTCTTGGACAGGAGCATATCTGCGCTTTACTGCCGCCTCTACTCCATATCCGAGTTTAATCTCTTCCTTTGACAGATACTCATATTTAGACATTGAGAAATGGGATTTTATTAACATCGCCACCCCTATTCCTATCAAAATCAACATAGCAGCGAAGGCTATCATCAACAGAGGAGAATAAATAAACGATTCTCCATGATCACCGTTCATTTCTCCCACAGCTATATATAAACCAGGTGATATTATAAATAAAGCAACTGCCCTGGCTGTTCTTAATGCTTGCTTATGTGTCGCATCAAGATAATCATTAGCTTCTTCGAGCGATACGCTTTTGACGGAGCTCTCACTGTCAGCTCCTATATCAGAAGTCTTCTCGACCTAAGATGTTTCCGGTAAATCAATTTCATCCTTTAACAGATAGTCTATCGACACCCCAAAAACTTCGCTCATCTTGATTATCTTCTGTATATCGGGTATCGATGCTGCCGATTCCCATTTCGATACAGACTGTCTCGATACACCGATAAGGTCTGCCAATTCCTCTTGACTCCACCCATACTGCTTACGCAGACTCATTATTTTCTCTGCGATTATCATCATGCCCCCCTGTTAAGCTTCTTATCATAATTGATATATGAAGTTCCTCATTATCATATTTCTTTCGAGTTTCTCGCTCATTGATATTATTTTCATTTGATAGAGCAGCTGCGTTCTACGGTTTCATATTATGGTAGCACCGTCCTCTTCACCACCAACTATACTTGGAAATTTGTCAACTCACAGTTGCAACTATCAATTGTAATTCAATATTATACACTAAATGCACTAAAAATACGGATATTGAGAGAGCATATCCACTTATACACATGACTTATTTACCCTCTGGAAATCTTCCGTAACACTCCCGATATAAATAGAGACCCTCGCCCATACGAACGAGAGTCCCTTCATGATATTTATCTTGTTGAAATTAAGTTCTATTTTTCAGACTTGTATCTTCCGAAGTAATCCTTGGTCAGCTTTATTACCGTGCCTGATAGCAGGAATACCGCAATCAGGTTAGGGATTACCATCAGACCGTTAAATGTATCGGCAATGCTCCAGATCAAGCCCAGATCCATCGTGGCTCCGATGATAGCAACCAGCGAGTATACGATGATAAACGGCTTGATTGCGCCCTTGCCGAGCAAGTACTCTATGCAGCGCGATCCGTAAAGGCCCCAGCCGAGAATGGTGGAGAAGGCAAAGCAGCAAAGAGCTACTGCCAGCATTACGGACACCCAACTGCCAAATGTAGCCGTGAAACCTGAGATAGTCAGCTCGGCACCTGCCGTTTCTCCGTAGTTAACCTTGATTCCGCTACAGAGAATTACCAGAGCTGTGATAGTGCAGATTACAATTGTGTCTGCAAATACCTCGAAGATGCCCCACAGGCCCTGCTGTACCGGGTGCTCAACGTCAGCGGCTGAGTGAGCGATTGATCCGGTACCGAGTCCGGCCTCATTGGAGAATATACCTCTCGATACACCTCTTCGCATGGCCATAAACATCGATCCGACAACACCGCCGGTTATAGCTCTGGGCGAGAATGCACCGCCAAAGATCGATTCGATTACTCCCGGCAGGTTCTTGTAGTTGAATATCACAACGAGAAGTCCAAAGATTATGTAGTAAAGCGCCATGAACGGCACGAGCTTCTCTGTTACACTTCCTATTCTCTTGATACCGCCGATAAGGATGATGAGAACCATGATAGTGATGAGAATTCCGATGAATAGATTTACACCACCGGGAACCTTTTCTGAAACTGCTCCTGTCGATACCAGTGCCGAATCGATGGCTGTCGTAATAGTGTTAACCTGTGTCGCATTTCCTGTTCCGAATACGGTGAGAATTCCAAATATGGAGTAGAGCGCAGCCAGCCATCCCCATCTCTTACCCAGACCATTCTTGATGTAGTACATAGGTCCGCCGACCCAGTCACCGTGGTCGTTACGTTCTCTGAAGTGCACTGCGAGAGTAACCTCAGCAAACTTGGTGCACATACCCAGCAGCGCCGATATCCACATCCAAAATACTGCTCCGGGACCGCCCAACGCGATGGCTCCGGCGACACCGGCGATATTACCAGTACCTACGGTGCCCGCAAGCGCGGTACAAACCGACTGGAATGATGTTAACGCCCCATCTCCTGCTTCCTTTTTGTTGAACATCGCACCGAAGGTGTGCTTCAGTGTGTATCCGAACTTTCTAAACTGTAGGAAGCCTGATCTACATGTCAGCCAAATTCCGACTCCCATAATGCATATCATCGATGGGACGCCCCAAATGAAAGCATTGACCGAGTCATTGATACTTGCAATCGTGTTAAGCATATATACCTCCTGTATATAAAACAAAGAATATGTATTAATTTTAAAGCAAAGACTGTCGACAAGCAATACTTTTGTTCTTGTTAATAATTTATTTTTTATTTAGTTGTGAAATTAAACAAATCAATTATTATCATCAGTTTTTATGATTGATATTTATGTCTGCAACGATTATTGTGAATTAAAATACGGTCAATTTCCGATGTAACAGAACTCACAAACAAAAGCCGCCGCAGCTATGGGGCTTTCAATAGCTGCGGCGGTTACTATATTGCTATTTCAGCATCTTTTTGAGGTACAGGCCTGTAAATGAATCATCACAGCTTGCAACCTCCTCCGGCGTTCCGGTAGCTACGACGGTTCCTCCACCGCTACCACCCTCCGGTCCGAGATCGATAATATGGTCAGCACATTTGATCACATCCAGGTTGTGTTCAATCACGACTACAGTATTTCCCTCATCAACCAATCTGTTGAGCACATACATCAGCTTCTCCACGTCGGCAAAGTGCAGACCTGTAGTCGGTTCATCCAGAATATACAGGGTTTTGCCAGTGCTCTTTTTGGACAATTCAGTTGCCAGCTTGATTCTCTGTGCCTCTCCGCCTGACAGCTGAGTCGAAGTCTGCCCCAGTTTGATGTATCCGAGCCCGACATCATCGAGCGTCTTAAGGTACTTCTCTATAGATCTGTGGTTTTCGAAGAACGGCAAAGCCTCCGTTACGCTCATGTCTAGTACTTCCGAGATATTCTTTCCCTTGTATTTAACCTCAAGTGTCTCGTGGTTGTATCTGGCACCGCCGCAGACCTCACACGGCACGTACACATCCGGCAGGAAGTGCATCTCCACCTTGGTAATTCCATCACCGCGGCAGGCTTCACAACGGCCGCCCTTCACATTGAAGCTAAACCGACCCTTCTGATATCCGCGCATCTTAGCCTCCGGCATCTGTGCAAACAGATCCCTAACAGAATCGAACATGCCCGTATACGTCGCCGGATTGGAGCGAGGTGTACGTCCGATTGGGGACTGATCGATGTCGATGACCTTATCGAAGTGCCCGATACCGCGAATTTCCTTGTGCGCACCGGGCTTAACCTGAACTTTATTCGTAACACTCGCAACTCCCTTGTAAAGGATTTCATTTACAAGAGAGGATTTGCCGGAGCCGGACACGCCGGTAACGCACACTAGCTTTCCGACCGGAATTTTGACATCGATGTTCTTGAGGTTGTTCTGCTTAGCACCGATGATTTCAAGGTTTTCTCCGTTACCGGCTCGCCTCGTCTCAGGAACTTCAATCTTGCGCGTACCGGACAGAAACTGTCCGGTTATAGAGCGCTTGCACGCCTTGATATCGTCGACAGTTCCCTGAACCACCAGCTCACCGCCGTTAATGCCTGCTCCGGGTCCTATATCGACGATATAGTCGGCAGCATACATAGTATCCTCATCGTGTTCTACGATGACCAGCGTGTTGCCCATATCAGTCAGGTTTCTGAGTGCACCCAGCAGCTTGTCGTTGTCTCGCTGGTGAAGCCCAATGGAAGGCTCGTCCAGAATATACAATACGCCGACGAGACCCGATCCTATCTGAGTAGCCAAGCGGATGCGCTGAGATTCACCACCGGACAGCGTGCCTGCGGCACGCGACAGTGTCAGATATCCGAGCCCCACCTGTTTGAGAAAATGCAGCCTCTCCCTTATCTCTTTGGTGATAAGCTTGGAAATCTGCTGCTCCCTGGGAGTCAGCTCCAGGTTGTCAAAGAATTCGATAGCAGATTCAACTGACAGGTCAGTCAGCTCGATGATGTTCTTGCCGCCGACAGTTACAGCCAAGACTGTATCCTTGAGCTTCCGGCCGTGGCAGGTCGGACAAACAGCCTCAGTCATCATACCGGCGATTTTCTCCTTGATATAGTCGGAATTTGTCTCACCGTATCTTCGCCCAAGGCTGGGAATTACGCCTTCAAAGGTGTGGTTCATATGCGAGACACGGCCGGACTTGCTGGTGTATGTGTATTTGAGCTTGCGCTCCCCGGTTCCGTGCAGCAAATCGTTTTTGAACTCAATTGGCAGATTCCTATATGCAACGGACAAATCCGTATTGTGATCCTTCGCCAGCTGATTGAGCATCTGCCTGTAGAAGCCCATAGCGTCCATCGTCGAGAACACCTGTCCCATAGCGCCTTCAAGTATGCTCTTGTCCGGATCGGTTACGACATTCTCGTCATCTATTTTGAGAGTAAAGCCGAGGCCAGTGCATGTCTCGCAGGATCCATAAGGTGCATTGAACGAGAACATCCTGGGTTCCATCTCCTCAATACCCACTCCGTGTTCCGGACAAGCCAGCAGCGTGCTAAAAGTCTCCTCGTATTCCCCGGCTGTACCGTCATCGTTCTTCTGCCGAAAGAGTACGTCTGTAACGCCCTCGCCTTCCCTGACTGCAAGCTCAACCGCTTCAGAGATACGGCTGCGATTCTCAGCTCTGAGCACAACTCTGTCGATGACTATATCGATCGAATGCTTGACGTTCTTGTTGAGCTTGAACTCCTCCTGCTCGTCCAACCTCCTCATCTCGCCGTCCAGCCTGACCCTGATGTACCCGTCTCGCTTGATACGCGAGATTACGTTCTTGTGCTCGCCCTTGCGACCCTTGATGACAGGTGCAAGAACAGTCATGCGCGTGCCCTCTTCATGCGCCATGATATGATCCACAATCGTATCGATCGACTGGCTGGATATCACTCTGCCGCATACCGGACAGTGGGGAATACCTACTCTGGCGTACAGCAGTCTCAGATAGTCATAGATCTCCGTGACCGTTCCTACAGTCGATCTGGGATTCTTGTTGGTAGTCTTTTGGTCAATAGAGATGGCAGGCGATAGCCCTTCTATCAGCTGCACATCCGGCTTTTTCATGAGTCCGAGGAACTGCCTCGCGTACGATGACAGTGATTCGACGTATTTCTTTTGTCCCTCCGCATATATGGTGTCGAAGGCAAGCGAGGATTTACCTGAGCCTGAAAGCCCTGTAAATACAATCATCTTATCGCGCGGAATTGTGAGATCGACGCTCTTGAGATTATTCTCCCTCGCTCCCTTTATTACGATATTTTTCTCCACAGTTATTCCTTTCATAACGTCCACCGATATCCGTGAACGCGTGTATCATACGTTTTAGGCAGCATAATGTGTCACCAACTCTATACAGCTAGCCACCTGTGAACGCGTATGTCATACGTTTTAGACGCGTTTGCTGCTGCGCAGCTCGAACAGCAGATCCCTGAGCTCGGCTGCGCGCTCGAACCGGAGATCCTTGGCTGCCTGCTTCATCTCCTTTTCGAGATTCTTGATAGTGCGCTGCAGCTCCTTGGTAGTCATCTCCTTAGGGTTCTTGAGATCGGTGTCTCCCGTATACGCCTTGGTTGCCTCTATAACATCTCTGACGGGCTTGATGATAGTCTTCGGCGTGATGCCGTGCTTACTATTGTAGGCCTCCTGCAGCTTACGCCTTCTGACAGTCTCGTCGATGGTGTATTTCATCGCCTTGCTGATGTGATCCGCGTACATTATGACGCGACCGTGCTCATTTCTGGCAGCTCGCCCCACAGTTTGCACCAGCGAAGTTTCCGTGCGCAGAAAGCCCTCCTTGTCAGCATCGAGAATAGCAACCAGCGATACCTCCGGAAGATCCAACCCCTCTCGCAACAAATTGATACCGACGAGCACATCGAATTTGCCGAGTCTGAGATCCCTGATAATCTCCAATCTCTCGAAGTTGTCAATCTCGGAGTGCAGATATCTGACCTTGATTCCCTCGTTTCTAAGAAATCCCGTCAAATCCTCTGCCATACGCTTAGTCAGAGTCGTGATCAGCACTCTCTCGCCCTTGTCCACAGTCTTGTATATCTCACCGATGATATCGTCAATCTGTCCACCAATAGGTCTAACCTCTATAACCGGATCCAGCAGTCCTGTTGGTCTGATGACCTGCTCAGCAGTGACGCCGTGCGAGTTCTCCAGCTCGTATTTGCCGGGGGTAGCGCTTACAAACAGCAAATCATTAGTGACCTGCTCAAACTCCTCGAATTTGAGAGGCCGGTTGTCCAACGCCGACGGGAGCCTGAAACCGAATTCGACCAGCGAACTCTTCCTGGCTCTATCGCCATTGTACATAGCCCTGAGTTGTGGCAGCATCGCGTGCGACTCGTCTATGATGGTCAGAAAGTCGTCCGGAAAATAGTCGAGCAGCACGTAAGGGCGTTCGCCCGGCTTGAGGAAGTTCAGGTGCCTTGAGTAGTTCTCGACACCCTTGCAGGTTCCAACCTCCATCATCATCTCCATGTCGTAGTTAGTCCTCTGCTCGATTCGCTCTGCCTCGAGCAGCTTACCGTTATCCTTGAACCATTTGACACGCTCGTCGAGCTCCTCTCTGATAGTCCCGACAGCCAGCTCCATATCCTCCTTGCTGGTCACATAGTGAGAAGCAGGGAAGATGGAAATATGGCTCCTTACGCCGGTGATTTCACCTGTGAGAGCATTCATCTCCTTGATCTCTTCTATCTCATCACCAAACATTTCAACGCGTACAGCCTCTTCTCCGCCCGCAGGATAGATGTCAATGATGTCCCCGCGAACTCGGAAAGTACCTCGATGAAAGTCTATGTCATTTCGCTCATACTGCATGTCTATGAGCTTGCGCATCATCTCGGCTCTGTCCATCTCCATACCCGGTCTCAGCGACAACAGTTGATTCCTATATGAATTAGGACTACCCAAACCATAGATGCATGACACACTGGCAACAATGATTACATCCTTGCGCTCAAGCACTGCCGCAGTGGCTGAATGTCTGAGCTTATCGATCTCATCGTTGATATCAGCATCTTTCTCTATGTATGTGTCGGTTGAAGCGACATAGGCCTCAGGCTGGTAGAAGTCGTAGTACGACACGAAGTACTCGACAGCGTTATCCGGGAAAAATTCCTTCATCTCGCCATGAAGCTGCGCCGCCAACGTCTTGTTATGCGAGATAATAAGCGTCGGCTTCTGCACCTTCTCGATTATCTTGGCCATCGTATACGTCTTACCGGATCCGGTAACGCCAAGAAGAGTCTGGAATCTATTTCCAGACTCTATGCTCTTTGCTATTTTCTCTACCGCCTGCGGCTGATCTCCTGTCATCTCAAATTCTGAATGAACCTTGAATTCAGACATATTCCCCTCGACTTTCTGATTTTCAAAGTTATCTTGCAGTCACGCCTTACAGCATCGCACCTGTAGCTCTCTACAACTCGTCATGTCCTATATTCAGCTGAGTCTCCTCATCATACAGCATTGGGCATTCGCGGGCAACCTGCTCTATAGTTGCCCTGATATGATTCATCTCATCCGAAAACTCTTCAAATGCGGCCGTCGGAACCTTCCTGTTGAGGAACAGCTGCTCTATCTCCCTATTGAACTGCGTCAAGTTATCCACCAGCTCCAGGAACTGGTTGAGCTTATCAGTCTTGTGAGCATTTCTGAATTTAGCGAGATCGCGCTTGATGAATTCCACCACGTCCGTCTCACCGTAAAACTTGCCGAGCAGCATAGGATATGGGGTTACACGGCGCAGATACATGGCATGGTCCCTTCTGATATCCAGCATATATTTAAGCGTAAGATCCTCGCCAACCTCAAATTCATAGATATTGATGTGAGCGGGCTTGTTCTTGACTGTAATAGCCCCCAGCTGCTTTATCATCATATTTATCACATCACTGGACACTTTATCGGTCGTAAATGTATTGCTCATATTGCACCCTCCAATCTATTACATTGCGTATTTAACCAGCAGGAATATCATTGAAATCGCTACCGATCCCAGCATAAAAGGCATGCCGATACGCAGATAGCTCTTAAATGTGATTGGATATCCGTGCTTAGTACTTATATCCGACAAAACTACGTTGGCAGATGCACCGATCATAGTTCCGTTTCCACCGAGGCAAGCGCCAAGTGAAATCGACCACCACAACGGTTCTACGTCCATGCCACCGGCCTTCAGAGCCAGAACCAGCGGAATCAAAGTCGCTACAAATGGAATGTTATCCAGGAATGATGACAGAATCGCCGAAGCCCAGAGCAGTATGAACATCATAATCACCGGATGCCCGGCGGTCTTATCGATTACCACGGCCGCCATCTGTTTGATAACTCCGGTTTCCGTCAATCCTCCGACGACTACAAACAACGACATGAAGAATATAATCGTGGTCCACTCAACATCCTGAATGGCATTATCAACACTCTGCTTGCCGATAATCAGCATGATTGCCGCAGCAGTCAGCGCGATTACAGACGACTCCAGACCAAGCTTGTCATGCAGTATAAATCCGACTATTACGAGACCAATTACTACTACACCTTTTATTAGAAGCGGCTTGTCGGTGATTGACTTGTCAGGATCCAGGCTCATAATCTTGGACGTATCCAGCCCTGACACCTCTATCTCCTTCTTGTACACGAATTTCATCATGATAATCATGAATACAAGTATGAGCACGACAGCTGCACCTGTATTTGCAATGAAATCCATAAACGATAGGTTCGCAGCGCTTCCGATCATTATGTTAGGCGGGTCACCTATGAGAGTCGCAGTACCGCCTACGTTAGAAGCCAGAATCTGAGTCATAAGGAAAGGTACCGGATTAATCTCCAGCATCCTGGCGATAGCTATCGTCATCGGTCCGACGAGCAGTACCGTCGTTACGTTATCGAGAATTCCCGAAAGCGCTGCTGTTATAAGTATAAAAGCAATCATAATCTTCCAGGGATCACCATGAACAGCCTTAGCCGCCTTGATAGCGACGTATTCGAATAGCCCTGACTGTCTGATGACAGCAACCAGTATCATCATACCGACCAGCACGCCTATTGTGTTGAAATCAATGTATGACAACGCCTTTTGACCGGACATAACTCCGGTCAAAATCAGCACAACAGCACCCGCAAGTGCTGCAGCTGCTCTATGGACCTTCTCACTGATTATCAGTCCGATAACAAGTACAAAGACAAGAATCGCAATAATCTTCACTTTTAATCCCTTCTTTCCTATCTGAATCTGAACTAATCGCTGACATCAAGATCAAGCGTAATTTGCACCTGATATTCCGGATATTTCTCCGCAATTTTCTTCAATATCTGATCGCGGACTGCATATCTATCAGGAGCCACAAAGTCCACAACTATGTCAAATACCATCAGAGCCTTCTCCTCGTTTATGTAAAATCCATGCATCTGCAGCACGTATTCTTCCGACATAACGAATCTGGTAATGTCGCTCTTGATCTGCAAGGCTTTGTCATCAGTGGTATTCATCGAATATACTCCGACGGTAGCAATTGCCACACCATATTTGGTGTAGACTTTCTCCTGTATCTGCCTGGTGAGCTCATCAATTTTCGCCGCTGTATAAGTATCCGGTACCTCGATATGAATCTCTCCGATTATCGTGTTGGGTCCGTAGTTGTGAAGGAGCAAATCGTATGCACCGTTTATGCCATCGATCTCCGCTATTGCAGCCTTTATCTCAGTAGACAACTTGCTGTCTGCACGCTCCCCGAGGATCTTGCTGATAGTCTCGCGCAGCATATCGATGCCTGCCTTGATTATTACAACTGAAATGATTGCGCCCAGATAGGACTCCAGGCTGATGTCAAATCCGATATACAGTCCTGCAGCGACAAGAGTCGAGATGGATATGATCGAATCAAAAAGCGCATCGCTACCCGAGGCCACGAGCGAATCCGAATTGACCTTTACCCCGACCGACTTTACATATCTGCCGAGCAGCAGCTTCACGAGAACTGCCGCAGCTATGATCAAAAGCGAAACATTCGTGTATGAAGGTGTCTCAGGATTGAGAATCTTCTTGACCGACTCCTGCAGCGCAGTAACGCCGGCGTACAGAACGATCACAGCTATAACCATAGCCGTGAGATCCTCATACCTTCCGTGTCCCAGCGGATGATCTTTGTCCGGCGCCTTGCCGGCCAGCTTGGTTCCCACAATCGTAATAATAGAAGACAGAGCGTCACTCAGATTGTTGACCGCGTCCATAACAATGGCGATAGAGTGCGTTGCCGTCCCTATGACGGCCTTAAAAGCGGCAAGCAGCACATTTGCAATGATGCCGATTACGCTCGTCCTGATAATCACATAATCGCGATTCATCTGCTTATCCATAGTTCCCCCTTGATACAAGCTCCATTGCACAAATCTGATCCGGGTTTAAGATTTGCTATTTCGCCCTCCGGCTGCTATCCGAGCTTGGAGTTCGCCTTATCCTGAAATCTCTCATTGTAGATGATAAACCTCTCGTGAGTTCCCTCACCGATTTTCTCCTTCTCATCGTAAGCTGCGATGCGAAATATCAGCCTGCGCCCATCTACTTCCACAAGCTCAGTCTCACACCTTACCTTCATGCCGACCGGTGTGGCTGCGAGATGCCGGATGGAGATGCCGGTTCCAACTGTGCCCTGTCCGGCCTCAAGCCCGGATTTGACCGACTCCGAAGCAGTCCCCTCCATAAGGGCGATCATAGAGGGAGTTGCATAGACATCAAGCTCTCCACTCCCCACGCTCCCGGCAGTCAGCTTCTCAGTTACAACAAGTTCCCTGCATCCTTTAATTCCAATGTTCATATCTACCCTCCAGTGTTTAATTATATGCTTCTATTTTATGACGTTCACGCCAAGTTTCAAATTAAATGCACACTTTTAAGGAGAGAGAGAGTAAAAGCCGCGTCCTTCGTGTGACGCGGCTTTTAGATGGATTTTATTAAAAATGGATTCCGGGCAGCAAATTTACACGCTTATTCCTGCACGTTCTTTGCCATATATGCCTCCAGGCCTGTGCGAATCAACTCGCAAGCTCTTTTGATATATTCCTTCTCCAGCACATAAGCGATTCTAATCTCGCTCTTTCCCTTACCCGGTGTAGCGTAGAATCCGCCGGCAGGTGCGAACATCACAGTTTCGTTGTTATCCCGATACTCTGTGAGCAGGAACATCAGGAAGTCTTCGGCGTCATCAATCGGGAGGTCAATCATCATGTAAAAAGCGCCGCCCGGCTTGTGGCAGATAACGTCCGGAATCTGCATGATTTCCTCATATGCTGCATCTCTTCTGCCGCAGTACTCCTTGTTCATCTCCTCATAGTACGAATGAGGCAGCTTGAAGAGTTCTGCCGAACCGATCTGATCGATTGTGGATACGCACAGTCTGGATTGAGCCAGCTTGATGATACCGGTGATATAGTCTTCATTCTTAGATGCCGCAAAGCCTATTCTAGCACCGCAAGCTGAGAATCTCTTGGATACGGAATCGATGACAATCAGTCGATCACTGATTCTATCAATGTTAGCGAAGCTGTGCGGCTTCATACCATCATACACATACTCTCTGTATGCCTCGTCCGCAATGAGCCATAGATCGTGCTCAATCGCAAAGTCTGCAACTGTCTCCATCTCCTCCGGTGTCAGTGCAAGACCTGTCGGGTTGCCGGGATTGATACAGACAATAGCTTTGGTTTTGTCAGAAATCACAGCCTCCAGTCTCTCCTTGCTAGCGTAACGGTATCCCTCTGTCGATGTAGTAGGTATAGGCCTTACAACGCCACCTGTAGTGAGGACAAATGTGCAGTAGTTGCTGTAGAACGGCTCAGCTATCAGCACCTCGTCACCGGGATCCAGTATTGTGGTAAAAGTCATCGTAAGAGCTTCGGATGCACCCATCGTAACTACGATGTCAGTAGGCTTATATTCTATGCCATACTCCCACCGGTAGTAATCGCAAACCGCCTCCAGAAAGTTGATGTCGCCCTGAGACTGCTGGTATGCAAGAACATCTTCGTCATACGCATTGACTGCCGCTGCAAAACATTCAGGCGTCTTGACATCCGGCTGCCCGATGTTGAGGTGATATATCTTTACCCCTGAGTTCTCGACTTCTGTTGCAATAGGATTGAACTTTCTAATAGGCGAAAACTGCATCGCTTCTGAGTTTCTGCTTAATTTCATACTTGCATTCCCTTTCTGTACAAATAACTAATTATTTTTGAAATTATTTATATTGTACCACAATTACAGTATTCGGTGTATGCATTTACATACAATAATCACTTTTAATTTTATTATCATGTCCATAAAAAACGCGAATGACAACAGCATGCAAAACCGCATAACAGGCAACACCGGCTGCCATCGCGCGAAATACCTTTAACTATAGCTCAATTTGCATTTTCCCAGTCTAGTACTGAGAATACTTAACCTCTGCCCTACCTAATGCTATAGTCATCACGAACGTAAACACCAGGTAGATTCCGGCTGCCAGCACGTACGGAACCAGCGTTCCATCGCGGTTAACCATCCCCTGAGCAACCTTCATCATTTCAGCAAGCGCGATTGTCGATGCGAGCGCCGTGTCCTTGATAAGAGTGATAACCTCGTTCGAAATAGGTGGAATTACGATGCGGAACATCTGCGGAATTACGATTTTAGACAGGGTCCGGCTGTGAGTGAAGCCAAGCGAATACGCCGCTTCATACTGTCCCTTGTCAATGCTGTTAAATCCCCCCCTGTATATCTCCGCGAAGTACGCCGCATAGTTGACGGAAAACGTGAGAATGGCAGTTGGAAATGCAGCCATGCGGATTCCAAGCTGAATCGGGAAGAAGAAATAGAAAAAAAACAGCTGCAGCATCAGAGGCGTGCCTCTAAATATAAATACATATGTCTTGCACAGCCACCTGATAGGTGCAATCCTGCTCTGTTCGCCCAGGCATATAGGCAGCCCAAGCGGCAGCGACAGCACAAGAGTCAGCACGAAAAGTTTGAGCGAAATAATTGCGCCCTGTAACATTAACGGTAAAATCTCTCCGATGTAAGCCATCATAATCTCCTTTAATATAGATAGCCAATGCCGGGCGGCATTGGCTGTTCAGCTCATATCGTAATTAATTGTATATTAGCTGCTTATTTGTCGTATCCTTCGAATACAACCATGTTCTTGCCGAACCACTTCTCACTGATTTTCTGAGCTTCCCCGCTGTCGATTACAGCCTTAAAGGCCTTGTTTACCTCAGCTGTTAGCTTCTTGTCACCCTTGCGGAAGCCCACTGCATAGTAGTCAGCTCCGAAATTGAATGGCGATTCATAAAGTGTATCCTTGTTCTTATTATTATATATTGCGTACACCTCGTCAATTGCTACAGCCTGCACACGACCTGCCTTCATGTCGAGAATAGCCTCGTCATAAGTCTTATACTCAGACACGTTATCCTTGAATTCCTTGTATTTGTCATCCTTCTTGATAGCCTCCAGAGCAGCGGAATCTGCCTGAGTTCCAAGCTTCATATTCTTAAGGTCATCTGCGCTGTTGACCTTTACATTGGGGTCAAGCGACATTATGAGGATTCTGTTCTGCAGATACTTCTTGGATAATGACATACTCTTCTGCCTGTCCGGCGTAGCGGACATACCATTCCACACGCAGTCGATATTCTTAGACTTGAGCTCGCCCTCCTTAGCTGACCAGTCGATAGGCCGGAACTTGACCTTGATTCCCATTTCCTTAGTAACCGCCTTAGCCAAGTCAATATCAAAGCCAATCAGCTTGTTATCCTTGTCGCGGAATCCCATAGGAGCAAAAGTATCATCGAGTCCGACAATGAGCTCGCCCTTGTCCTTTACATACTCCAGATCCGACTTGGAACCGGCTCCGCAGCCTGTGAGTCCGAGCACGGTCATCGCTGTGAGCCCGATAGCAATCACTTTCTTCATCTTGCTGTTCATCTTAATCTCTCCTCTTTAATGCTTCCTCTAAATCATCCGTGATGCACTTTGCTTCTTTAATTTATCGCAGTAAAGTGCTGATGTGATGATGCAATAGTACCATCGCCTCCTGAACATGTCAATGTCTTTTTATGACTTTTTAAAATTTTATATTAATTTTATTAAAAATAGAATTTTTATATTTTGCAAAGTCTGATTTTGTATTTATATTTATAATTTAAATAAGTTTTTTGTATATGTTGACAAACTATTTTCTATTCTTGTATAATATCATCATTCACGAAGCAAAATTTAATCGGAGGAACAAAAATGCAAAACAAGAAAGCTAAGAGAGAATCTTGGGGCAGCTCACTGGGTTTCATGCTCGCTGCTATAGGTTCTGCCGTTGGACTCGGTAATTTGTGGGGATTCCCGTATAAGCTGGGAATGAATGGAGGCTTTGCCTTCCTGATCCTATACCTGATACTGGCCATATTTGCCGGATACGTATTAATCATGACCGAGCTGTCCCTGGGCAGAAAGACCAACAGTTCGATCATCCTTGCATATCACGCAATCAGCAAGAAGTACACAATCGTCGGGTGGTTCGGAGCTCTAGCTCCTTTCTTCATCCTTGGATTCTATTCGTACCTTGGCGGATATTGTCTGAAGTATACAATTGCAAATCTCGGTGACCTCTTTGGCGCAAAATGGGGTGTTAACGGTATGAACGGCCCTGACTATTTTGCACAGCTTTCTTCAGACAGATTACAGTCATCTGTTTTTACAGCAATCTTCCTCGTTCTTACAATAATAATAGTTGCCCGCGGCCTCTCCGAAGGAATCGAACGCTTCAATAAGATTGCTATGCCGGCACTGTTCTTCATGCTGCTGATAATAATCATCAGAAGTGTCACGCTTCCCGGAGCTTCGGAAGGTATAGCCTTTCTGTTCAAGCCAAACTTCTCCGTATTCAAGGGAACAGGCTGGATAACGGTTCTCGCTGCAGCCGGCGGCCAGGTATTCTTCTCGCTGTCACTAGGTATGGGTATACTGGTTACATACGGTTCTTATATGAAGAAGGATCAGAACATAGAGAGAAGCAGCTTAATAATTCCTGTCGCAGACACCGTCATTGCTCTCATGGCCGGACTTGCTATCATGCCTGCGGTATTTGCAAGCGGTCAGAGCCCACAGGGCGGAGTCGGCCTGCTGTACATGACTCTGCAGACCGTATTTAACGGTATGGGTAAGCTGGGTCCAATATTCGGAGTTCTGTTCTACGGACTGGTAGTAATAGCTGCTATAACATCCTCGATGTCAGTACTCGAAGCAATCATCGGTTCATTTATCGATTACGGTATCAGAAAAGGTAAGGGCAACCAGCGCAAAAAGCTCGCTTGGATATTCGGGCTGGTGTGTCTGTGCATGGGGCTCCTTGTAGCATGCGACGGACTTGGCAAATATTTGCCACCTATGTTCGGAAAGTTCATCTGGCTCGATGGCTTCGACCTGCTGGCTGAAGGTCTGCTGATGCCGTTCGGCGCGTTCATCACGACCATCATCTTCGGTTGGGTGCGTCCAAACGTCCTGCCTGAAGAGGTTCATATCGGTTCAGAATTCAAGTCGGAGAAATTCTACAGATTCTGCATCAAGTGGGTTGCACCTATATTCACATTCTTCATACTTATAGGGCAACTCAACACATTCTTTGGTCTAGGTTTGTTCTAGAGCCCGGGCTATGCTCTGCTCTGTACTCCGGCAGCGCAGGGCTTCAACGACACTGAGTGACAGTTGTCGGCATATAACAAAAACGTAACAGGCGGCTCTCATCTGAGAGTCACCTGTTTTATCTTTGTTATTGATTGTCTGCATTTATTATCAGGTACATTGATAACCGGAAGCTTCATCTATCCCTTTCTGCCTGACCGCTGATGCCTCGCATGTCGCGTTCCACAATCTCATGGATGTGCTGCTTGTATTTCTTGGCTATGCTTCTTGCAAATCTTTTAATATCTCTCATGTACTGCGACTGCTCCGGCTGCATCCGTTGCTTGTCCATCGTCTGTCTGCTTTTACCATCCGGCTGCTTCGCAGCTCCAAACTTATAGCGATTGCGGACCCTGACGTCTGCAACGTCTCTGTATATCTGCCCGCGTTCCTTGTACAGCACATGAACTCCTCGCTTCTGACTGACAGGCCTGTTCTTGGTAGCCAAGAACTTCGCAGGTCGATCTATATAGATGACAACGCTGTTCTCTCGTATAAGCTCTCTGTTTGCTTCGTTCAGTATCGCCCCACCGCCGGTTGCAACTGCCAGATAGTTCCCGGAGCAGATTTCCCTGATTTTATCGTACTCAAGCCCTCGAAAAGCCTCAATTCCATCTCTATTGATGATCGAATTTATCGGACGCCCCACATCCTTAGCTATCGCCTTGTCTATATCTATAAATTTTCGCTTAAGCGCATAAGCAACTTGCTTCGTTATCGAGGATTTGCCGCTTCCCGGCATTCCGACAGTCACCAGGTTGAGCTGTTCGCGGAGCAATCTCTCCATCACAGATGCTGCCAGCGAATAATCCGGTTCCATCTCGCGACCTTCCCAGATATCCCTGGCGTAGATGCCCTGCCAGATGAGCATTCCAAGTCCACCAATCGTGGATACCCCTGCAGCTGATGCGTCCTGCAGGAACTTCGTTCTGTGCGGATTGTAGATTAAATCCACCGCCATTTCTGCACTGCTCAGCTTATCCCAAGACATATCAACGCTATCCAGAGGTGACCTGCCATTGTCCGGAAACATGCCAACCGGAGTCGCATTGATAATCACCTCTGCATCATGCCAGTATGAATCCCGATATCTATATATACCGTTAGCAGCTCTCTCCGAACTGCGGGATATCCGGCAAATCTCTCGCGCACCGAGCATTTGCATTGCATATGCTGCGGATAACGAAGCTCCTCCCGTTCCGAGTACAGCAACCTTTTTCCCCTCTGCAGAGCCCGGCGCAAAGATCTTCATCAGTCCCAGATAATCTGTGTTATAGCCTTTAAGCCTGCCATCCGGCAGCTTCCTGACCGTGTTGACAGCACCGATTGCCTCAGCCTCTTCAGACAGCTCATCCAGATGCTCAATGATCGCTTCTTTATAAGGATTTGTGATGTTAATGCCATAGTATCCCGGCATACGCACCACCTCTCCGAGTCTGTCAGCATCTTTGAGCTCGATAAGATTGTACGCATAGCCCCCAATCAGCCCGTGCAACCTCTTGGATAAGCTGTGACTGACACTGCCGCCAATTAGCCCGTACTTCTTTTCTTCTATATGAACATCCTGACCGCCGGATTGAGATTGGTTGAGTGCGACAATCAGCTTCATCAGGTCGGTCTCAACACTATTTCCCATATGCAATCTCTCTAAAATAACTCTCCATCGTACCGCCTATAAATCATCTATACACAAAAAATGGAAATCATGACGACTTCCATTTCAACTACCATATTACATCATGCAGCCTATGCGTCCTGCTCTACAGTATCTGAATCGGACACTGCCGCCTCTATCTCTCCATCGACAACCGCTTCTGACTCAAATGCTGCCGAAGGCTCTACATCATCTCCATCAAGTGCAAGCTCAAAGTTATCAAACGAAGCAGTCTCAGCCACCTCCGCAGGTGCATCGACTCTCTTATATTTGATCTTCCCCTCTGCAATCTCATTAGTTGCAAGGCTCACAGGCCTCTCAGCATCAACCTCTGTCAGCACAGGCTTGCCATCTATAATATCTCTGGCTCTCTTGGCAGCTAGCACAACCAGCGTGTATCTGCTGTCAGTTAGCTCGTTAAGCTCGTTAATTGCCGGATATAGCATCATGATTAATGTACCTCCTATAGTCCCTTCTCATATTCTCTAACGATTGGCATGATCTTGTCCGGCACTCGCCGTCTCTCGGCCATGATTATCGCCTGCAGATCATATACGGCTTCGTCAAGCTCATCGTTGACGATACAGTAATCATATTCGCCAATCAGCTTTATCTCATTGATAGCCTCGTTAAATCTCTTATCGATTACTTCTTCAGTCTCGGTGCCTCGGTTGATAATCCTCCGGCGGAGCGTATCAAGGTCAGGCGGAAGCACAAATACCAGAACTGCCTGCTCCTGCATCTTCTCTTTGACCTGCAGTCCTCCCTGCACATCAATCTCTAGTATGACATCTCTGCCCTTCTCGAGTTGCTTGATCACCATATCCTTAGGTGTACCGTAAATGTTGTCAAACACCCTCGCATATTCAAGCATATCGCCGTTCCTGATCTTTTCTTCGAACTCTTCTACCGTCACAAAATAATAGTCTTTGCCATCTACCTCACCCGGTCTGGGCGCTCTGGTCGTCATCGAAATCGAAAGCGAGATATCTATAGTCTTAAGCAAACGCTTGCAAATAGTACCCTTTCCTGCGCCCGACGGACCCGAGATAACAAAGAGTCTGCCGTCGTTATGGCCGGACCTTCCCATTGCTGTCTCCTGTACTGAATATTTGGCTCATATTATACCATAAAAGCTGAATTCTCTCTAGCAGTATTTACGTTAATCCTTGCAAATCCCGTATCACATGCCGTACAGCCGTACTACTCGATGTTCTGCACCTGCTCGCGGATCTTCTCAATCTCTGCCTTGAGCTCGAGCATTCTCGAGGTGATCTCCATGTCATTTGCCTTGGAGCCTATAGTGTTAGCCTCCCTGTTCATCTCCTGCACCAGGAAGTCGATTTTCTTGCCAACGGCCTCTTCTTCGCTGTTTATAAAGCTCCTCAGCTGGTCGATATGACTGCCGAGCCGTACCAGTTCCTCAGTTATATTAGACTTGTCGGCAAACACCGCAGCCTCAAGCGCAAGTCGCTCCTCGGAGATCTCAACGCTTCCATCCAGCAGCTCATTGATCCTGGTATGCAATCTCTCCTTGTATTCAACCTCTATCTTAGGAGCGCGTTCAGCGATTGCGTTCTTGGTGTTCTCCATAATAGCAGCCCTCTTGAGAATGTCTGCTGCCAGCTTCTCACCCTCAACAGCTCTCATCTCGGAAATGCCGGTGAGCGCTTCACCCAGAGCCGTCATTAGCTCCCTCACAAATTCCTCTTCATCCTCCGCAGCCGGTACCGTCGTAAGCACATCTGTCATGCCTGCAAGCAAGCTCAAGGATATCTGCCCGTCTCCGGACAGGTTGAAGTTCTGACCCAGCTCAGTAAGCGCATCATAGTAACGCTTTGCAGCATCCAGATTCAGATTGACATCTGTTTCACTTTTGCCGAAATTATCGATAGACACCCCTATCTCGATTTTGCCTCGCATCAGCACTTCCTTGGCAGCGGCCTTGATTTTCTCCTCTGCAAAAGAGTACCTCCTGGGCATCTTGACACTGATATCGCAGTATCTGTGATTCACAGCTTTAATCTCTACGGTGATGCTCCTCTGTTCATCGCTGTATATACCTCTGCCATATCCCGTCATACTCTTGACCATGTGTCTACCTCCCTTTCATCTAGCCTACTGATTATATCCTTTATATATTTCAAAGTAAACACAACACCCTGCTACCCTTGAAAAATGCGCATTTGCATGATATGCTATTTACCATCGTGCCGGTGGAAATGCTCGGCACGGCGGGGCGCTGTTATGCATGATGAACATGCATAAGGCTCCCTAAAGCGTGCATCACGTGAGCACCGGAAAGGAATACGAATTGGCATTTGACGGCATCATCACATCCGCTATGGCCACAGAGCTGGCGAACGATATAACGCTCGGCAAGATCGAGAAGATATATCAGCCCGGCGGTGGCAGTGAGGATTTATTAATACAGATTCACACAAGAACGGGCAACGTCAAGCTGCTTGCATCGTGCGGCAGCCAGTCTGCGCGCATCTGCCTCACGGAGAGCAAGTACAGCAATCCGATGCAGCCCCCTAATTTCTGTATGCTTCTCAGAAAACATATCCAGAGCGGTCGTATCACCGAGGTCAGACAGAAGGGCGCAGAACGGATTGTAGAGATTGATATCGAGGCACAGACAGAGCTTGGCTTTACAACCTCCAAGCGCCTTATTGTCGAGATTATGGGTAAGCACAGCAACATTGTGCTGGTCGATATAGATACAGGCAAGATCATCGATGCGATTAAGAGAATTTCTATAGACATAAACAGATACAGACAGCTGCTGCCCGGAGTCACCTACGTATACCCGCCTGCTCAGGATAAAACACCTTATAACGAGGTAACGACGGCAGACTTTACCGACAGCGAGGGGACAGTGCTCAGCGAAAGGCTGATTATGAGCCGTATTTCCGGTATATCTCCGGCAATCGCCAGAGAGCTTATTGCTGCCGTTGATCCTGCGGAAAGACTCAGAGAGATCTCCGAGGCCGCTGTGAGCGGTTCGGCTGCGCCGGTCGTGTATTTCAATGACGATGACACCCCTCGTGAGTTTCATATCACCGAGCTGTCGGAATATGAAGGGCTGCGACAACAGACATTTAGCAGCTTGAGCAGCTGCGTTGAGTTCTTTTATCAGCACCGCGCCGGCACCAATATAATCAAACAGAAATCGGTGCCTCTGCACAAGATTGCCAAGTCCGCACTGGACAAGGCGCTTCTTAAGAAAAAGAGACTGTCCGAGGATCTGCTTAGAGCCGAAGATTCAGATAAATACAGGCTGTACGGTGAACTGCTCACCGCGAACCTCCATCTGATAAAGCCCGGTGCTCGCTCTGTCGAGGTAGTAAATTATTACGACGATTCCGATATCACTATTCCGATATCCGAGAAGCTCTCCGGCTCCAAGAACGCGCAGCACTACTTCAAGAAGTATTCAAAGGCGCGCACTGCACTCAAGGAGAAGGCGGTACAGCTCGAAGAGGTCGACTCCGATATCACCTACCTCGAAAGCGTGCTGCAGAGCATTGAGTCTGCAGCTACCGAAAATGAGCTGGAGCAGATCAAGGACGAGTTAATCGAAACCGGGTATATCAGGTTCCGAACTAAGCCCGGCTATAAGCGCAAGCACCGGAAACAGGTTCCCCCGGAGTTCACCCTTTCCGACGGTCATCACGTTTTTGTCGGCCGTAACAACAAGGAAAATGATCAACTGACGACCAAGACAGCCAGCCGCACAGACGTGTGGTTTCACACCAAGGACATTCCCGGCTCCCACGTCATCCTTGTGACAGAAGCCGGCGAGACACTGGACGATATCCCTGCTGAAACAATCTATGAAGCCGCTTCCATCGCTGCTTATCACAGCAAGGGCAAGGACAGCGATAACGTGCCTGTCGATTTTACGCTTATCAAATACGTCAAGAAGCCAAGCGGTGCTAAGCCGGGTATGGTTATCTTTACACACAACGCAACGGTATATGTGAAGCCTCAGCTGCCGAAGGCAGCGAAGTAGTTTGCGAGTTTATAATTCGATCTTATCCAGCACCTCCCGGAAATACTTCGGCACCTCGCTGGAGAACTCCATATACTCGCCGGAACTTGGATGTACGAAGCCCAGCAGCCTAGCGTGCAGGAGCTGCCCTGTCAATCCGAAGGGTTGCTTCTTAGGTCCGTACAACGCGTCGCCAACAAGAGGATGTTTGATTGATGCCATATGGACTCTAATCTGATGAGTTCTGCCGGTCTCCAGCCTAGCGGCTATCAAGGTGTACCTGCCATACCTCTTCAGCACTCTGATATGAGTGACCGCATCCCTCGAACCTGCTCCGTTTACTGCCCTTCTGAGCCTATTGATGTCATCTCGACCGATAGGCGCGTCTATGGTCAGCTTATCCTTCCTGATATTGTCAAAGACCAGCGCTATATACTCTCTAGTCACCGAATGTACCTTGAGCTGCGCTGTGAGCGACTCGTGAGCCTTGTCATTCTTGGCTATCATGAGCAGTCCGCTCGTGTCCTTATCTATCCTGTGCACAATCCCCGGCCGGATTGCCCCGTTTATAGACGACAGCGAATCACCGCAGTGGTACATAATCGCATTGACCAGCGTACCATCGGGATTGCCTGCAGCCGGATGCACAACCATTCCGCGCGGCTTCTCTACCACTATCACGTCATCATCTTCGTAGACTATATCTATCGGGATATTTTCCGGGGCAGCGTCGATTGACTTAGCCTCCGGAATATTGATAGTGATGCTTTCACCTGCTTTGACCTTGTACTTCTTGGCTACCTGCCTGCCGGAGACGCTGACCTGACCGTCCTCAATGAGGTTCTGTGCATAGCTCCTCGAGAGGTCGGTCGCCTCGCCTATGTAGGAATCAAGTCTCTTACCCGCATCGGCTGCTCCCGGGGTAAGAGTCTTGACCTCAGCAATCGGTCCTTCCGCTTGCTGCCGGTCATCAGGTTGCAGCAGGTCATCATCAAGCTCTGCAGCTTCCTTCAAATCCACATTTTCAGCACCCTGCAGCCGCTCGTCACGCTCCGCATTCTCCTGTATTTCCTTAGGCTTTAGCATTTTTTATCTCCCCGAGTATCACCCATAGTATCAGCAATCCGCATCCGACCGTCACGCATATGTCGGCTACGTTAAATACGGGAAACCGTCCTACCGAGATCATGTCTGTCACAAACCCTATGACCGTTCTGTCGATTAGATTACCGATTCCGCCGGACACGATCAGCAGTGCTCCGAGCTCCGCTACTCTCTCATTATTGCGCCTGAGATACACCAGAAATACTATCCCGGCTAGAATTGTTATGATGGGCAATATTACTGTGATAAGCTGCGAATTCTGGAATAAGCTAAAAGCAGCTCCCCGATTCTGGACGTATGTAATATCCAATACGCCACGGAACACGGGGAGCGTTTCTCCAATCTCCATGCGGCTTCTCACAGCGAATTTAGTAATCTGATCTACAATCAGCAGCCCACTCGCTATAATTACCAACATCATTTATCTTCTCTATTCTACTTAAGGATAATAGTGTCGTCGATTGTGCCCTGCTCCTTAGCAAGATTCTTGAGGCTCTCGCTGAGGTCGGAAACTGTAGCCTTGTCAGCCTTCTCCTCTGCCTTGTCCTCGTTCTTCTTGATAACTAAAGTATCCTGAGTTACTGCAGCGTCGTCTCCGCCAAATGCAGTCCTGAGCTCCTTGTCGATGTCAGGAATATCACTTCTGTCCAGATCAGGAAGCAGACCGTACTCGTCATTGTCGAGCTTCTCCATCTCAAGCTTGAGCATTGCAGCGTAGTTGCCTCTGAGTCGCTCAACCTTCTGCTTGAGGACCAGATGCTCGTCGTTGAGCTTCTTAACCGTTGTCTTAGCCTCCAGAAGCATGCTCTCAGCCTCCAGCTCAGCATCTCTCATCATGAGCTCAGCCCTTCTCTCAGCACTTGCCGATATATCTGCCATAAGTCTTTTAGCTGTCTCAAGCGTATCCAGCATAGCTGTGTCGGATTTCTGCGATTCCTCAAGCTGCTTCTCAAGGAACTTAATCTTGTGAGCCATATTTCTGTTATCGTTTAGAACCTTCTCATAGTCAACGATGATAAGATCCAAGAACTCATCGACCTCTCTGGAATTATAGCCCTTCTTGTCACGAGTAAAATCTTTCTTATCGATATCTATTGGCATTATCATAGTATCGCTACCTTCCCTTCTATTCTTTCTTAATCAAATTAATAACATCACGGCTTCCGCCTAAAAAATCATTAGAATTATCCTAATAAGTATTTTCTGAACTATCTCAATGAGGAAAAATGCAATCAACGGCGAAAAGTCGACCATCATGCGGGAATCCCCACCTCTATTGATGAACCTTCTTATAGGATCAACCAGCGGCGCTGTGAGCTGCGTTCCCATCTGATATAGGCCTCTGACGGTTTCGCTTGCTCCCGCAAACCAGCTGAGTATGGCTGTAACCACCAAAAGCATCTGCAGTATCGAGCAGAACCATGAAACAGCCCTGATCAGAATCAGTTCCATCGGTTACCTCCAAGGGCTGCTCTTCTCGCCAATCTGCCCGTTTTCGGCACTCTCGCGATTAACCTTAGCAGCTATATCAACATTAGCAGGTGCAAAGATGAAAATGTTGGATGTGACTCTCTGAACATTTCCATTAAGAGCATAAGTCGCACCGCTGAGAAAGTCAAACATCTTGCGAGCAAGATCGGTCTCAACGTGCTCAAGATTGATGATTACCGGTTTTCTCGATTTTAGGTTGTCAACGAGCTTGGTACACTCATCAAAGTTCTTAGGCTCGATCACCAGCATCTTGAAAGGTCCGGAACCGTTCATCGAATAAGCCTTGTTCTGAGGGCCCTTCGAGATAAGCGGCTCAATCTTGTCATAAGATGCGTCTGATTTGTGGATGCCGGTCTCAGGCCTGGACTGACTCATAGGCGCGGCAGGCTTATCACCGCCTCTCATCTTATTCATCTCTTCAGCAATCTCATCCTCCGAAACCTCAATCTCGTCTTCTGTTTCCATTCCGATTGCCGCTTTAAAGGCATCTTTCAAACCCATGGCTATTTCCTCCATTTACGTCAATTAATATCTATATCATTATATGCCCAATTTTCATTTTTCAATGAAAACTGCGTGAGATTTTCTCACTCCATATCAATTTATTCTACCATATTAACGGTAGTCGCGCTGTCCAAAAATTGAACTTCCCACCCTTACAATCGTAGCACCCTCTTCAATTGCAATTTCAAAGTCTGCGGACATTCCCATCGACAGCGTGTCGATGGGAACGCGCGCTGTCGGCAGCTCGGAATTCCGTAGCTTATCGTAAATTGATCTTGCCTCTCTGAAATATTTACGAGAATCCTCAGGAGTGTCTCCCCTTGGCGGAATACACATGATACCGCGCACCCTGATGTGGTCACAAGTATTGACAATCGAAGCTACGAGTTCAAATACCTCAGCCTTAGCAATTCCCGTCTTGGATTCCTCCTCAGCCAGGTTAATTTCAATCAGGATGTCCATAACCAAATCAGCCGCAGCAGCCCGCTTATCAATCTCCTTGGCCAGCTTGATCGAATCCACCGAATGAATCATCGTCACCTTGTCGATAACCTGCTTGACCTTGTTGGTCTGCAGATGCCCAATCAGGTGCCACCTTTCAGGGTGAATCTCGTCGTATTTGCTTAGCAGCTCCTGCACCTTGTTCTCACCGAAGTCAGTCGCACCGGCGTCGAGAGCCTCCTGCAGCTCTGCCGGCACATGCTTTTTAGTTACCGCCAGCAGCAATACATCCTCCGGCTTCCTTCCGACGCGCTTGGCAGCTTCATTCTTGCGCTTCAATATCTCCAGATAATTCTCCCTGATACTCATTATTTGCTGACGTCCTTTGCTTTCCTGATGTCGCGTTTGCTCGGCGATTTCACAACTTCATCATACGTGCTTATCGTCTTGACGTAATTACCCTTGCTGTCCATATAGATATCTTCAAACACTGCCGCTTGCTTGCCGTTGTCAGCCTTGATACTGACCGGCTTAAACTGCAGCCTGCCAACCTTGTCCTTGGTCACTACGCCCTTATTGCCGTTTTTCTCTACGATGCTCCTCGTCTCTATTACTACTCCATCCGAGCCGGCCGCCGTTATTTTGGCATTTTCCTTTCGTCCCGAAATGAATCTGTCAAAATACTGCCTGGAGCGCAGAACTATCCTGACATTACCGGAGTCTTTCTTGCTCTTTTGCACATCTTCGACAATCGCGTCCATCTTCTTACCGCCAATTTCGATCTTGACGTTCTGTCCCTTGGCATAATGCTTAGCGACATCCCTATCTGCGTAGAACACATACCACCAGCTGCCATTTTCAATTATCTTAAACGCAGGATCGCCCTTTGCAACCTTCCCTTCGCTCAGCTTCTCCGGCTTGGCTTTGCCGAGCTTATCGAGCTTCTTTTCCGTCAGCTTGTGTATATTGTTTTCGTTCAAATATTCCAGACCATCCACATTGTAGCTCACATAGCCCGGGTGCTCTGCGTTGCCGTTAACGGTATTTACAACCCGATCCTTATCCATTTTCTTGATAATCGCCGCAAAATCCTTGTTGCCCTTGTCCGCACCTTCGCCGGAGAGCTTAATCACGTTGGTTGTACCCTTTATCAGCTCCCCTTCGTTCACGGAGTGCTTTACGGTTCCGGCCTTACCTGCCGTGTATACAGTCTCATTTCTGACCATATAGCCATCTGCGTCATCCTGCACTTCAACGCTGCCGTACTTAGCAACGTAGGACCTGTCAAAAAGGCCTGCCACCGGCGGCAACACATACACGATTACCATGACGGCAAACAGTGCTATCACATATATAACTCCCCAAAATACGGCCTTTTTCTTCATCATGCACACCTCTACGGAATGATTCTACACGAAACAACGTATTATAACAATATTTTATAATGTTTCTAATCAACGCATCCGCAGCGGCGCTCTTTACTCTTACGCTCAGCGCTACTGCAATGTCTGCACCGGCGTCGGCGCATAAGCGCTTTATACCTTTGCCTTGGTCGCATTCGACAAAGACAGACAGTTCTTCCCCGGAGCCGGTACAGCAGCGTTTTATAATTTATACAACCGGTTCAGCAGCGATGCATCTTAGCAATTATTGCTATTTGAGTGGCGGATTAATCTCAGTCTGACATTCGTCTATTATCGATTTGATGAGAAGGCGCTCCTTCTTGGGATAAGCCTTCTCGTCTGCTCGGAATTTCCGGACGAAGGCTGCCCATAGCTCCGGTCTTCGCTTCTTGGTCAGTCTCATAGACTGTTCAAATCTCCAGAGCTCAATCTTCCGATGGTCTCCGCTGAGCAATACATCCGGCACATCGCCCTCGGCCGTCGACCTCGGTCTGGTGTACTGTGGATACTCCAGCAGGCCGGAATATATCGATTCCTCCATCACTGACTCATCGGACGCCAATACACCCGGCACGAATCTCGCTACAGTATCAATCAACACCATAGCGGGCAGCTCTCCGCCGGTCAGCACATAGTCTCCGATAGAGATCTCCTCGGCGGAGAGCTCGGCGAGGGCGCGCTCATCCACGCCCTCATAATGACCGCACAGGATCGTGAGCTCGCCCTCGCCTGCAAGCTCCGCAGCCAGCTGCTGCGAGAGCTTGCGCCCGCGCGGCGACATGTAGATAGTTCTGCCTGCGAACTCATTCTGCCTGTAGCAGGTGATAATAGGCTGAACCTGCATAAGCATGCCCGCGCCGCCGCCAAAAGGCGTGTCGTCGACGCGACAATGCTTATCTTCAGTGTAATCCCTAATATTTACAATATTCAGCTCGATAATTCCATTATCGGCAGCTCTTCCCAGCATGCTGGCTTTAATCGGCTCAAACATTTCCGGAAACAGCGTCATAATATTAATCTTCATCTATCAGTCCCGGAATAACAGCAATCTCAATAACTCCATCCTCAAGCGACACAGCCTTGACAAAAGCGTCCACATAAGGAATCAGCACCTTGCCTCCGTTTCCTCTCTCTATTTCAAGTATGCTCTGCGAAGTGTTGTCAATGATATCACTCACGGTTCCAATCGCAGCTCCGCTATCACAATCGCGAGCTTCAAGCCCGATCAGGTCTCGATAATAATAATGTCCATCTTCAAGCTCTGCCAGCTCACTCTCCGGTATGTACAGCTCCGCTCCGGTCAGCTTCTCAGCAGCAGTCCTGTCCTGAACTCCGCTGAACTTGACAACAGGCTTGCCCTTCTGATAACGAACAGCCTCAACCTCAATTTCTGCAGAGTATCTCACTCCATATACCGGATTATCATCAGCGCCTGCACTGAATCTGTCGGCATCTATCAGAAGTACCGCGCCCTCATACAGGTTCTCGGAATCGTCCGCATAGAGCAATACCCTTACCTCGCCCTTGAGGCCAACCGCAGCACCAAGCTTGCCTATATTTACCATAGTCCTGTCATTTGCAAGAGACATAAGTACCTCCGTACGCCGCACTGAACACACACTTCACATTTATAGTTCTTTATTATAGAAATAAGCATGCGTGAACCACGCATGCCTTGATAATGATAATTGTCCGAGTCGCGCTACTCTTCAACGATATCAACAGTAACTCTCTTGTTCTGCTTGATAGCAGCTGCCTTGACAACAGTTCTAATCGCCTTGGCAATACGTCCCTGTTTGCCAATGATCTTACCCATGTCTTCCTTAGCGACACTGAGCTTAATCACTATTTCGTTGCCATGATCCTCTTCGGTCACAACAACATCGGCAGGCCTTGATACTAACGCTTTGGCAATTGATTCAACTAAGCCGGCCATCATCTACTTCCTTCCTTACTTCAAGCAACCCGACTTCTTGAGCAGAGCTCTAACAGTGTCGGTAGGCTGTGCGCCGTTAGCGAGCCACTTCTGTGCAGCCTCGTTATCAATCTTGATCTCAGCCGGATCCTTTAGAGGGTCGTAAGTACCGATCTCCTCGATAAATCTTCCGTTTCTTGGAGTTCTGGAATCGGCAACTACAACTCTGTAGAAAGGCTTCTTGTGAGCTCCCATTCTCTTCAATCTGATCTTAACCATTTGTTCCTCCTGATTATCTTATAAAATATAATTTTATGCTCAACAAAATAAATTTGTTTTAAGCTAACCCATTAGTCCTCTAAAAAGTCTATTTTTCTTGAGTGCCTTAGGATTATTAAACTGCTTCATCATCGCTTTCATCTGATCAAATTGCTTAATCAGCTGATTGATGCTCTGTACCGTCTGACCGCTGCCGGCAGCGATACGCTTTCTTCTGCTGGCATTGAGAATATTAGGGTTCTCGCGCTCTTCGTTAGTCATCGATTGGATGATTGCCTTCATCCTATCCAGATCCTTCTTGCCTTTTTCAAAATCTATCTGCTTCTTGTCAGCCGCCGAAATACCGGGAATCATATCGATAAGCTTAGCGATTCCGCCCATCTTGTTGATCTGTCCCATCTGGTTGAGGAAGTCGTTGAGGTCGAATTGATTCTTCCTGAACTTTTCCTCCATCCTGGCAGCTTCCTCTTCAGAATACGCGTTTTCAGCCTGCTCGATAAGGCTCATCACATCACCCATCCCCAAGATTCTGGAAGCGATTCTATCCGGATGAAATGGCTCGAGAGCGTTATACTTCTCGCCGGTACCCATGAACTTGATTGGCTTGCCCGTAACCATCTTGGTCGAGAGCGCAGCACCTCCACGGGAGTCACCATCCATCTTGGTCATGATGATTCCATCAATTCCAAGTGTCTCATTGAAACCGGCTGCGATATTTACCGCATCCTGACCTGTGAGAGCGTCCACCGCAAGCAGGATCTCATGCGGCCTGATACCCTTTTTAAGCTGAACAAGCTCATCCATAAGGGCTTCATCTATCTGCAGACGTCCCGCTGTATCAACAATCAGTACATTACAGCCCTTGCGCTTCGCCTCTTCGACAGCAGCTTTTGCGATGGCAAGCGGTTCATTAGACTCCCTCAGCGTAAACACGGGAGTATTGACCGCCTTGCCCACTACCTCCAGCTGGTCGATAGCTGCCGGCCTATATACATCGCACGCGCACAGCATAGGCTTCTTACCGTTCTGCTTGAGCCACGCTGCCAGCTTTCCGCAGGTTGTGGTCTTGCCGGTTCCCTGAAGACCGACCATCATATATACTGTGAATCCGCTTGGCGAATATGTGAGCTTGCTGTTCGCACCGCCCATCATGTCCACGAGCTCTTCCTTCACGATCTTGAGCACTTGCTGCCCGGGAGTCAGGCTCTTGAGCACATCCGCACCCATAGCCTTGTCCTTGATTGTAGCGACGAATTGCTTTACTACCTTAAAGTTAACATCGGCCTCAAGCAGCGCGAGCTTAACCTCGCGCATCGCCGCATCGATATCCTTCTCGCTTACAACGCCCTTGCCTCGCAGATTACGAAATGTCTCTTGTAGCTTTTCCGATAGTCCTTCGAATGCCATCTCTTCCGTATCTCTCCATCTCGCTGCTCATCCGCGGATTAGCAGCCATCTCTATCTTATAAATCCAAAGCCTTATGCAAAATCTCGTTCATTCTCGCAAGCGCACCGTGCAGCTCAGCATCATCATCTATCGACTGCATCTTCTCCACCAGCGAATCAGCTTCTGCTACCAGCTCATTGTTGTTCTTCCACACCGCAACAAGCCCGAGCGCATCTTCGTAGTTCTCAAGTATGCCCTCCGCCTTCTTGAGCGTATAATGCACCCCCTGCCTAGTCATCCCGAGCTCCTCGGCAATCTCCGTCAGAGACAGATTGTCCTCATGGTACAAATCCATAATCTCTCTTTTGCTGTCATCGAGCAGACCACCGTAGAAGTCATACATCAAGCTTGTATATTCAACATTGCTTATACTTTCTTTCATACCGTAAGACTATACCATAACAGAAAGAGGGTGTCAAGCATTCCTCTTGACACCCTCTAAAGCACTTATTCCACTACTCAATTGGAGATCATCTCCGACAAATTACTATGTGTACATTGGACCTTCCTCCGCATCTTGAAGTGTATACGCTAATCCTAATCTGTTACTAAACCTTCGGTCTACCCTCCACAGTTATAAGTATCAACATATCTCGAAATCCATTACATAATCATCGGACCATCCTCCAAAACTCTTCTCTTTCTTATCACCTATATTATACAACAGTTTATATTTTTTTGCACTATATATTAAAAATTTTTATTGGTTTCATGCTCATTTCATGTTCGCTCTTTACGAAACTCGCACATCGCTTGCAGTTCTAACTGTCTTGTGCTCTCTCATAGCTTCCAGGTCCTCCGCCGAATACTCTACAGCAATATCAAGGTGCTTTCCGAATTGCTCTCCGTACTTCTTCTTGTTTATCGCAAAGAACACAGCCCCCATCAGAGCCCAACCTCCGGCCATCAGCCACTCCTGCGTTACCAGCGTACTTCCCGAACCGGGAATCAGGTACATCGAAACCATTCCACCAGACAGCACAGCTGCCATAATTCCTACGAATTTGTAATGTTTTACTCTATATGGTCTTGGCATCTCAGGAGCCTTTTTCCTCAAGATCAGGAACGAAATTGATACCATGCAGTATGCCAAGCAGCAGCCCAAGTTTCCTGCGTCGCATATCCACACCAGCATCTGCCTACCGGCAAGCGGCGCGAGCATCGAGATAACTCCGATAAGCAAAAGTGCATTTACAGGAGTCTTAAACCTTGGATGCAGCTTCGCAAAAGCCTTTGGAATCATATTGGAATCCGCCATCGAGTACATCGCACGGCTTCCGCCTATCATAAACGAGTTCCAGCTCGTAACGATTCCGCAAAGCCCGCCGATGATAACCACATCGGCCATTGCCTTGGTTCCATATGCTTTAGCCATCGCATCCGCTGTTACCAGCCCTGCACCCTTCATCGATGCACTGATCTCCGAAGGATTCATCAGGTATCCAACCGCAATTATAACCAGCGCGTAGAACGCTACCGCCATAATTATCGACATGATCAGTATCTTGCCTATCTTTTTGAGCGACCCCTGAATCTCCTCCGCTGCCTGAGGAATTACGTCGAATCCTATGAAGAAGAAAGGTGTCATAACCGCTACGTGCATCACGTGGCTGATGGCCGACTGATTTCCTCTTCCCGCAAAAAGCTGTGGCATCAGGTTGCCTATATCTCCGCGTACTGTCGACGTTACGATGAGCAGAACGCCTACGCTAAATATTATAGCCGTCAAAATAGTCTGCACTATCGCAGCCGTCTTGGCACCGAGTATGTTGATAAACGTCATAAGTGCAGCCGTAGCAACCGCAAGGGCAAGCCAAGATGCATAGATATCAAACCCGGCAACCGTATATAGATATCCCTTCAGGAACCTTGGAAATATATACGACACGATCGTCGGAAACGCGCAAGCCTCGAAGCACACAACTCCGACGTAACCGAGGATAATCCCCCAGGTACATATGAATGAACCAACCGCTCCCATGGCCTTGTAACTAAATACATGTTCGCCTCCACACTGCGGCATCGCTGCAGTCAGCTCAGCATATGTGAGACCGACAAAGAATATCATAATTCCACCAAGTGCAAACCCGATTGCCGCGCCAAGCACTCCGCCTCTGTGAATCCAATCACCGGTCGAAATGACCCAGCCCCAGCCAATCATAGCTCCAAATGCAATTACCAATATATCTTTTGAAGATAACACCTTATCGAACTCAGATTTTTTGGTCATTACTGACACATCCTTTCAAATAATTCAATATCTGCATTAATCGCAATATATAATTTCCTTTTCCAATTGAGATTCTCATTCAAAATCGAATCCCTGATTCGCCACTATGTACGAGTGACTATATTTAATGCCAACACTATTGTATCTCAATGTTGGCACTTTGTCAAAGAAAAATTATTCCCACCCGCTTATGATGCTATTTGTGCCCTAAGATGTTATAATCATAGGCGATAATTTACGAGGAGGTTCTTCATGTCTACAATCGAAGATACAAGGGTATATGAATCAAGATATCAGCAGATTGCTGTCGAAATGGCTGAAAAAATCGCTGAAGGCTGGTACGAGGTCGGAGATCGAATTACTTCCAGATCCACCATCGCCACCACTTTTCATGTATCCCCTGAAACAGCTCGCAAAGCAATGCAAGTTCTCGTAGATATGGGAATTGTCACTGTAAAACAGGGCAGCGGCACATATGTTGCTTCTCGCGAAAAGGCACAACTGTATTTTGAGAGGTTTCACGATTCGATATCCATTGCACAGACAAGAGAACAGATTGTCGATGCCATAGCTACTCAGAGGCGCAATCTCGAGAACCTTGCAAAGCTTCTTGATGATTTGATAGCACGCAATGCAAGAGATCACAACACATCATATCTCAAGCCGCACGATATGAAGATTGATTCTAACTGCAACTTTATCGGTAAATCAATCGGTGAACTCAACATATGGCAACAGACCGGCGCAACTATTGTGGCAATAAAGCGAGGAGAAGAGACAACAATATCACCTGGCCCATACGAAAGAGTCAAGGATGGTGATGTGCTTCTATTTGTAGGGAACGACTTATCCAGGCAAAAGATGCTCAACCTGTTCAATTCGCCTGATCCAAATCCGGCATTGCTGTCTGAACAAAGCAACATAACTAAGTTCTGATATTGCCTAAAACGATTAAGACAAGCTCTATAGCTGCTTAATTTCTACTTCTGCATACGGCGACGCCGGTAGTCAAAACTGAAAGGATAATAGAGGCGATGGCGAGAGTGTGAGCAAATACACTTATCGTCGATCACCAAGATTGATTCTCTCAAGCCAATCGCCTCATTTCTCCTCATTGTAATCCGTGTTTTGGGTTCAACACGACACCCTTGCACGCTTCAATCACACAACCTTTTACGATTTCGGATTTATCTGCATAACCGTACCTTTGTCCTGTTTTCATCAATAAAGAACTATTAACTAATGTACTAAGCTTTACAAATCAATTTCTTCAAAATTCTTCATTGCTCTTTGATATGATAACAATGTACATAACGCAAACATGATGATGCCAATTGCCAATATGACAACCTGTAATACGTTTAAATCGGAAGGCTCATTCAAACTTTCTAAACCGGGAATATGATGCAGCACCTCCCCCACGGTTATTACAATAAAATTTACTAAGCAGAATAGTATAAAAGGTTTCCCGATCTTGTAAGCTGTTTTAAAAAAGCCTGCGAGAAAAATACTGTTAAATGACGCAAATACAATCATCATATATCCAAGATAAGCTGCATTTGCATTCATCAATTGATTTGTAACATAAGGAGCGGCATTTCCCAAGAATTTCATTCTAATAATCGTTAGCAATGCACATAAAATAAAAGACATCAATTCGATAAACAGAACAAATAGATATTTAGCTGTAACTACGTCTTGTTTCTTAACCGGCAGCATAACCGTATATGTAATATCATCGTATTCACGAATCTGCTGGTAAGTATGAAAAATGCCAAGACAGATAAAAAAAGAACCGACAAGAATGGGATATCTTGGAATCATTGTCATAACCGAAAAGGCAATAAAACAATAGCTCAAAGGATTTGCTGATAACTTCATTTCCTTATAAAGAAGTTTTTTCATCACAGATTCACCTCTTCTCTTTCGATATACACCATAATATCTTCAAGTGTTGGTGCACCACCTATTTCCCTTGTATAATAACGGATAAACTCTTCTTTTTTCGTAGATAAAAGCAATTCTCCATTTTTGATGTAGGTGATAGTATCCGCACATTTTTCTAAATCGCTGGTAATATGTGTAGAAAACAAGATCGCTACACCTTTTTCGGCAAGTTGTCGAAAAATTTCATTCATTTCATCTCTGGATACCGGATCAAGTCCACTCGTCGGCTCATCCAAGATTAAAAGCCTTGCATGATGAGAAAGAGCCAATGTTAGGTAGAATTTTACCTTCATCCCCTCAGAAAGCTCTATGATCTTCTTGTTTTCGTCAAGCTTAAATGCAGCAAGGTAGTGATTATATGCCTCATTGTCCCAATTTTCATAGAAAATACGCGTAATGGCTACAATATCCTTTAACTTTTTTCTTTTATAATAATTGATCCCACCTACTGCATAACCAATCTGCTGTTTAATCTTATCCTCATTGTGCAGATAATTCATTCCAAGAATGTGAACACTGCCTGCTTCGGGATGTACAAGGTTCAAGATAGATTTTAGTGCTGTAGTTTTGCCTGCACCGTTTCTGCCTATGAACCCCATAACTTCACCCGCCTCAATATGAAAGCTGATAGGTTTTAGTTCAAAAGCCGGATAAATTTTCGTCAGATTATTTACCTCGAGAATATATTCCATATCATTCATCCTCTTTTTCTTCAAAAGCTACTTCCATCAAGTGTGCAAATGCTCCTTTTGGCGGTATAGCAATCCCTCTTTTTTCATCACCGAGAAGCAGAATGGAATCACCGGGTTTAATATTAAATATTTCCCGTGCCTGTTTCGGTATTACTATCTGACCTTTTTCCCCAACTGTAGCTGTC
>ERZ773005.129-NODE-129-length-71281-cov-12.867282_pt1 | contig 71281 bp, 65 predicted proteins | sample MGYA00580666_ERZ773005 | MGnify/ENA primary metagenome ERZ773005 (study PRJEB29015, sample SAMEA2737999) | human oral metagenome | biome: human oral; feature: human-associated habitat; material: dental | place: China | collected 2061 ...
CATGGGGCAGGCCGCAGACGCTCGACGGCGGGGGCGACGCTCACGGGCAGGGCTTCCTCCAGGGCGGGGAGCAGCGTCGCGGCAAAGCGCGGCGCGTCCCTCTCGGACAGCAGAAGCCGCGGCGTGGGGCTGCAGTAGACGCCGGTGAGAAACGGTGCCACACGCGCGAGCCGGTCGTCGCAGCGCAGCAGCCGGCCACCCTGGCAGGCGTAGAGGGCCTCGTCGGTCGAGAAGAACGCAACGTCCCCGCCCCTCACCAGCTCGTAGGCGCCATCGCCCACGGACTCGACGGACAGGCTCACGCTCGGGTTGCCCTCGGCCACCCGGAGTGGACCCCTGAAGCCCATCCGTACGTCGTCGAGGTCGATCTCGCGGCCCATGTAGAGGCCGATGAGCTCGTCCGCCTCGGGGGACGAGAGCCTCATCTCGCGTCCCACGCTCACCTGGCTGGGCGACGGCGTACCGTAGACATGTCCGTAGAGCCGCTCCGATGCGAAGGAGCGGCGGTTCCTGACACAGCGCGTGAGGAAGCGCACGACGGCACGGGAGGGCCCGTCGAAGGCATCGACCGTATGCGTGAAGGCGAGCCGCTTGCCATATTCGTGCCACGCGCCCTCGGCGACGTCGGACACCAGGTCCGATATGCTGCGCACGACATAGCTCCCGCGCGACCCCCTCAGGTCGAAGCGCGCGAAGAGCTCGAGGTCGTGTACCAGCGTGAGCTTGAGCGACACGGAGCCCGCGCGTTCCTCGGGTGCCGACGAGAGGCGCGTCCGCACGGGCTGCGCGCTGCGGTCCAAAAGGTTGCTCAGGGCCGGCGAGGTACTGGCGTGCACGAGCGCGTCGTAGCCCGCGAAGCCGCGCGCGCCGCGGTTGTAGTCCAGCGCCAGGGCGACGCTGTGCTTGCACGGGCCGGGAAAGCGCACGGCGGCGGGGCAGGTGCAGCTGAAGCCACAGACCCTCTCGGCAACCTCGTCGAAGGAGATGGTCGCGTGATAGCTGACGTCATGGCCCGAGGAGCCGTCCACGTTGGCGGACAGGTGCGTGACGGGACCGTCGTGGCGGCAGTCGCGCTGCCAGATGTGGCCCCCACGCTGGACGATGGTCTGGGCACGGTCCAGGACGGCGGGACGGCAGGAGCGGCGCAGCGCCGCCTCGGAGATCACGTCGCGCCCCAGATAACCACGGTAAACATAATGGCCAGCTCAAAGGCCCTGGCAGGGATGTTCTCGGGAAGTCTCATGACAAGTAAGTATAAACTAGGACTGGTCGGCCCTAGGGCCGGCGTCGCCAGACAAAGGCGCCCAGGAAAGGGACCTAGGCGCTCTATGTGGTGGAGAGGAGAATCATGCAGTATTCCGCAGAAGTGGAGAAGATGTGCCCCGTTGCCAAGGGCGCATACCACGGCCCTGCGCCCATCCCCGAGGAGGGCAAATGGGTACAGGCGAAGGAGATCTCTGACATCTCCGGTTACACGCACGGCGTAGGCTGGTGCGCTCCCCAGCAGGGTGCCTGCAAGCTCAGCCTGAACGTCAAGGAGGGGGTCATCGAGGAGGCCCTCATCGAGACCATCGGCTGCTCGGGCATGACCCACTCCGCCGCCATGGCCGCCGAGATCCTGCCCGGCAAGACCATCCTCGAGGCCCTCAACACCGACCTCGTCTGCGATGCCATAAACGTCGCCATGCGCGAGCTCTTCCTGCAGATCGTCTACGGACGTACCCAGACCGCCTTCTCCGAGGACGGCCTGCCGGTGGGCGCCGGCCTCGACGACCTGGGCAAGGGCCTGCGCTCCATGGTCGGCACCACCTACGGGACCAAGGAGAAGGGTGCGCGCTACCTTGAGCTCGCTCAGGGCTACGTCACGCACCTCGCCCTCAACGACAAGGACGAGATCATCGGCTTCGAATTCCTCAACCTCGGCAAGTTCACCGATGCCCTCAAGGCCGGCACCGACCCCAAGCAGGCCGTCGACGACGCCATGGGGCGCTACGGCCAGTGGGACAACCCCGCCAAGGTCATCGATCCCCGCGAAGAGTAGAGAAGGGAGCTGAGCTTACATGGCAGTTACGTTCGAAGGCTACGAGCGTCGCATCGACAAGATCAACAAGGCGCTCGCTGAGTACGGCATCGCCGATCTCGAGGAAGCCCTCAAGCTCTGCACCGACAGGGGCTTCAACCCCTATGACATCACCAAGGGCGTCCAGTCCATCGCGTTCGAGAACGCCGCCTGGGCCTACACGCTCGGCTGCGCCATCGCCCTGAGGAAGGCCGAGAGGGGCGAGGTCACCAACGCCTCCGAGGCAGCGGCGGCCATCGGCGAGGGCCTGCAGGCCTTCTGCGTCCCCGGCTCCGTCGCCGAGGACCGCAAGGTCGGCCTGGGCCACGGCAACCTGGGCGCCATGCTCCTGGGCGAGGACACCGAGTGCTTTGCCTTCCTGGCCGGCCACGAGTCCTTCGCGGCCGCCGAGGGCGCCATCGGCATAGCCAACAACGCCAACAAGGCCCGCAAGAAGCCGCTGCGCGTCATCCTGAACGGCCTGGGCAAGGACGCCGCCCAGATCATCGCCCGCATCAACGGCTTCACCTACGTCAAGACCAAGTTCGACTACTACACCGGCGAGCTCACCGTCGTCGAGACCATCCCCTACTCCGATGGCCCCCGCGCCGCCGTCAACTGCTACGGAGCCGATGACGTCCGCGAGGGCGTCGCCATCATGTGGCACGAGAACGTGGACATCTCCATCACCGGCAACTCCACCAACCCCACGCGCTTCCAGCACCCCGTCGCGGGCACCTACTTCAAGGAGCGCACGCTGGCGGGCAAGAAGTACTTCTCGGTCGCGTCCGGCGGCGGTACCGGCCGCACCCTGCACCCGGACAACATGGGCGCCGGTCCCGCCTCCTACGGCATGACCGACACCATGGGCCGCATGCACTCAAGCGCCCAGTTCGCCGGCTCCTCCTCCGTCCCCGCGCACGTGGACATGATGGGCCTCATCGGTATGGGCAACAACCCCATGGTCGGCTGCACCGTGGCCTGCGCCGTGGCCGTCGAGGAGGCCATCGCCTAGCGAGGCACCATCCATTCTGCCCATCAGAGACAGCTGGCCCGCCGCCCCAGTGGGACGGCGGGCCTTTCGTTGGGGGCGGCAGGCGAGGCGGCCGATGGGAGCTCGACACAAAGGGCAGGCCGGCGCGCACGGTAGCAACCATGCGCGACGGCGCCCGCGCACGACGGCGGCCCGCCCTCCCAACAGGCGATGGAGGCGAGGCGCCTACTTTCTCACGATGAGTGCGGGAGAGCCTGCGGAGACCTCCCCGAGCTCCGCGGGCTCGACGGAGGAATAGTCGTCCGTGTTGGTGATGGCCATGAGCACCGCGTCATCGTGGCCGGCGGCGCGGATCTTCTCGGCCGAGAAGCGCAGCAGGGGCTCGCCGGCGCGCACGTGTGCGTCTTTCTCGACAAACACCTCGAAGCCCTCGCCGTGCATCTCCACCGTGTCCACACCCACATGGATGAGAACCTCCACGCCGTCGTCCGACGTGATGCCGATGGCATGGAAGTTCGGGGCGCCCGCAGCAGTGAGGGTGCCGGACACCGGGGCGTACACGACAGACGCGCCCGGTTTGATGGCGCAGCCCTTTCCCAGCGCGAGACAGCTGAACACCGGGTCGGACGAGTCCTCGAGACGAATCTCCTCGCCGCTGACCGGCGCAAGGACCACCCCCTCGGATGGCGTGACTCCCAGAGCCTCCGGCTTGGCAGGACGCTTGAACCTGTCGAAGAATCCCATCGTCTTCCCCCTCTATCCCGTGATTTGCTGGCAAGCCCTTGGGGCTAGGCCCCTGCGGGCACTCCCATTATCCCTCAGCGCGTCAAAGGAGCGAACGACTTATGCGCTCTTGGGCTGCCCTCTGCCGAACCATCAGCGGCCCGGGAGAGTCCATGCGTCCGAAGGCACGTTCCCCGGGACCGAGGCAGCCCATGTGGAATGTAGAAGGGTGCATCCTACTGCCAGGAACCTACCGATGCATATGGTAAAGCAGGCTTGCCTGCCCACAACCTCTCGCATAAGGATGTATTCTTCTACCGCTATGTCCCACCACTCCGGCTACAATTTGCTCAGACGCGCCCACTACGATTTGGAGACCCCCGATGCCCAACTACACTCTCTGTTGCTGCTCGACGGCAGACGTGACCGAGGACTTCCTCAAGGAGCGTGACATCCGCTACGTATTCTTCAACTACGAGCTTGATGGCGAACAGTGCAAGGATGACTTCGGTCTGACCCACTCCCCCGCCGACCTGTTCGCACGCATGGAGGCAGGGGCGCAGACCAAGACCTCACAGGTGTCCGTGGGAGACTACATGGCATTCTGGCGCCCGATGCTCGCCTCCGGCCAGGACGTGCTCCACGTCACCCTGTCCTCGGGCATCTCGGGCACCTACAACTCGGCTTGCACCGCACGAGACGAGATCGCCTCCGAGTTCCCCGACCGTCGCGTCGTGGTGGTGGACTCCCTGGCCGCCTCGTCCGGCTACGGCCTGCTCATGGACAAGCTGGCCGAGCTCAGGCGCGCTGGCATGGACCTCGACGGGCTGGCCGCCTGGGCGGAGGCTCACAGGCGAGAGGTGCAGCACTGGTTCTTCTCGTCTGACTTGACCTTCTTCATCCGTGGCGGTCGCATCTCGAAGACCGCGGGCTTCTTCGGCAACATGCTCAAGATCTGTCCGGTCATGGACGTGGAGCCCGATGGCTCGTTGGCCGTACGCGAGAAGGTCCGTACCAAGCGCAGGGCCGAACGACGCGTCCTGGAGCTCATGCGCGAGCTGGCCCAGGGCGGCGATGGCTACGGTGGCAAGGTGTTCATCAGCAACTCCGCCTGCCTGGGAGACGCGCAGGACGTCGCCCGCATGATCGAGGGGGAGTTTCCCCAGATGGATGGCCCGGTGCAGCACTTCGACATCGGCGCCACCATCGGCTGCCACACCGGTCCCGGCACGGTTGCCACGTTCTTCTGGGGCAAGGAGCGCGCCTAGGCCCGCCTGGGCCTCGCGTCCGAGGGACACCGTCTAAGGGGCGCAACTCGAGGGGGGCCTGGACCTGCCTAGGTCCCGAACCTGGAGGGGGGCGCTTAGACCTCGAGCCTGAAGAAGCGTTCGTAGAGGTCAAGCTGGCCCGGGCCCCTGAGGCTGGAGGCAAAGGCGACGCTGCCCGGGGCATCGCCTTCGGCGAGAAGGTCGCGCTCGGCGAGAAGCGAGCGGAGCCTTCTCGCCGCACCGGCGCCGCCATCGAAGAAGGGCACGTCGCCCACGACGTCGCGAATCTGCGCGCGGACGAAGGGGTAATGCGTGCAGCCCAGCACCACGGAGTCGACGGTGCCCCGATAGCGGCCCACAAGGGTCTCGATGAGTCCGTGCAGATCGGGGGCATCGAGGTTGCCCTGCTCGATGCGGTGGGCCAGGCCCACACAGGGCTCGCCCAGGATCTGCGAGCTGGAGCTGCACTCCTCAGCCAGCCTGTGGTACTTGTCGAGCGCAAGCGTGACCTGCGTCGCCATGACCAGGATGCGTTCGTGCCTGGGCGCCCGGGTGGCTGGCCTGATGGCTGGCTCCACGCCGACGATCGGCAGGTCGGGATACTCGAGGCGCAGTCGCGCGGCAGCGACGCTCGTCGCGGTGTTGCAGGCGATCACCACCGCCTTGGCGCCACGAGCCGCCATGTCGTCCACGATGCCGCGCGAGAGGGAGAGGATCTCGTCGGGCGTCTTGCCGCCATAGGGGTTGTTGGCCGAGTCACCAAAGTAGCAGAAGTCCTCATGCGGCAGCTCATCCACCAGGTGGCGTAGCACGCTGATGCCGCCCACGCCCGAGTCGAAGACGCCCACGAAGCTGCTCTTGTCCGCCACGCCGCCTCCTTCGCGCCACCACATGCCATACCGATGGTCTTCCATCATATGACGGACAGATGGTGCTGTCATGGACGGCTCCGCAGGTTTTGGGTACAGTCAGTCTCGCACGGCAGCCGATGGCACGACCGTTGGCAGGGAGACGGCCGGCGGTATGACAGCGGCCGACGGCACGACGGAACCACCCCACGACTACATGACAGGAGTCACACCCGTGAGCAACGAAGGCAAGAGGGTCAAGGTCCACTACGTTGGCACCTTGGACGACGGCACCAAATTCGACAGCAGCCGCGACCGAGGTGAGCCGCTGGCGTTCACCTGCATGGCCGGCCAGATGATTCCCGGCTTCGACCAGGCGGTCCGTGGCATGGAGGTAGGACAGACGCTCACCGTGCACCTCGAGCCCGCAGAGGCCTACGGAGAGCACCACGACGAGCTGGTCCGGGAGTTCCCCATGACGCAGGTGCCCGAACACATGCGTGGCATCTCCGTGGGTGAGAAGCTCTTCCTTAGGTCACCGCAGGGCGCCCCCATCCCCGCCACCGTCCGTCGCGTGACGCCCGAGGCACTCTACCTTGACATGAACCACGAGATGGCCGGGAAGGCCCTCAACTTCGAGATCGAGCTCCTCGAGGTCGAGGGTTAGTCCACGGCAGCGACGGCAAGGCAGCAAGATGCCCCGGTGGTAGGAGCCTTTGATGACAGTCTCTTCCTACAAGTCGAAGCAGATGATCGTGATGCGACGCGACCTCAAGATGCGCAAGGGCAAGATCGCCGCGCAGTCCGGGCACGCCTGCGTCGAGGCAACCCTCATGGCACTGGCACGGGAGGGGCGGTTGGGCCAGGTCCGCGTCACCGACGACCAGTCCTGGGTCTACTTGGACGACGAAGGGACGGAGCCCACGCCCCTCTCGGATTGGTTTGACGCGGGCGTCGCCAAGGTCTGCGTCTACGTGGATGGCGAGGATGCCCTGCTCGACGTGGCCCGCCAGGGCCGTGAGCAGGGATTTGCCGTCGCGCTCGTACGTGACGCAGGCCTCACGGAGTTCCACGGGGAGACCACCTACACCTGCCTCGCCTTCGAGCCGCTGCCCGCCAGCAAGATCGACCCCATCACAGGCAGCCTCCCTCTGTACTAGGCCCGTAACGAGGATCGCATGGGGCGCGTTGGATGGCTGGCGCGATGCGCGCATCGCGCCAGCATCTGGATGATGACGGGCCTTCCGCTGCGCCACGAGTGCCGGCCTCATGCTTGACCTTGTGCCCCAGACACGCAATCGCAAGTGCGATGATGAGTAGAATTGGGACGGGAAACGTCGCCACGGAGGACTTATGGGATGCAAGGTCATACTCATTCGCCATGGGCTCACCTACTGGAACGCCAGGAAGATGATGCAGGGTCAGGTCAACATTCCCCTCAACGACGTGGGAGTCCGACAGGCAAGGGGCCTTGCAAGGCAGATCTCTCCATTTCCGCTTGACGTCTGCTACGCCAGTCCCCTGGGACGTTCGCTCAAGACGGCACAGCTCGCCCTCGAAGACCGCGACATACCCATAATCAAGGACGAGCGCCTGATCGAGCATGGCTACGGCCTCCTCGAAAGCACCAGCTATCGCCGGACACCCTGGTTTCGGCTCACCTCACAGGCATATAACTACGAGTGCCGCCCCGAACGCTACCGCGCGCCCATTGGCGGGGAGACCTTCGAGGACGTCTACGCCCGCGCACGCAGCTTCATAGACGAGGTGCTCCTGCCGGAGGCGGAACGACACGACGGCATCCTGGTGGCGGGACACGGCGGGGTCAACTGCGCCATCATGGGATGTCTGTTTGACATACCTCTCAAGGACTTCTGGAGCGTCAAGCAGGCCAACTGCGGCTACACCGTCATCGATGTCGACAACGGAACCCCCGCCATCGAGTACTCGACTCCCGTGGAGGTCAATGCGAGGTAGGTCGGATGGTCCGAGGTGGGCCGGATGGCCCAACGCTCCCCTCGGCCCGTCATCGGCTGGGCCCGGCATGCACACGATTTCAAAACGCGTGCACGGGCCCATCTCCGAACTGGGCTTTTCTCGACCGCGTGCACACGATTTCAAAACGCGTGCACGCGCAACAAAACATGCGTTTGCAAAAGCATGCATCTGTAGGGCAACCCCCAAGACGTCGCGCGCCGCACCGATCACGACCAGGGTCCCGGAGGGCGGGAGCCCCTTCCAATCACCAGCAGACGGCATGTTCGTGCGCAGACGTTACAGTCGGTCCTCAAATACCCGTATGGAATCACACAGTGGGACGTAGCGATTCTCATACACATCCCGAAGTCGCTCATGACGATGGGAGTCAGGTTCATACAGGGAGCTGTCGAACGAAAGCTCGCAGGAAAGCCCACGCTGGCGAGCGGCCACGAGAACCGCACCCAAGGCAACCGCCTCCTGCACATCACAACCGATGACAGGAACCCCTAGCACATCCGCCTTCATCTGCATCCACAGCGGATTCTTTACCGCAGGCCCGATAACCTTGATGTTCGATGCAGCCCTTATGCTCTCGTCCGACATGCACTGGAAAAGTCGGTTGAACTCCATGCAGACGCCAAGATGCAGCGAGTAGACCAGATCATCTCTCTTCGTCGTCTCGCTCAGCCCATAAAAAACGCCACGGGACTTTGGATTCCTATGTGGGGGGCCACTGCCTCTCAGGTGAGGGACAAAGAGCACGTCGCTATCGATAGGCCGGTTGTCGACAGGCCGGCATTTAACATACCTGTCGTACAAATCAAATTGGCCTCGACCAAAAAAATCGTCAGGATTCATGCCAAGAACAGAAAGCCCCCATTGAAAGGAGAAGCCGGCAGCCGGGACCGAAGTGTAAAACGAGTAAGCCCCGTCGAGGACGTACCTCCCGTTACTCAGGTTGCGATCAAACGCCTCGTCACCAAGCTTCGGTTCCTTACCTAGGGAGAGGATCCCCTCAGAGGTACCCGTCGAGTTCAAGATACTGCCTTCGCTCATCACGCCACATGCCATCGACCCAACCATATGGTCGTGACCAGCAACGCATACCTCACATGCCGTTGGGAGTCCGGTCACCTTGGATATATCCGCAAGAACGGTACCCCGAGACACGCCACTCCTTTTCACTGCAGGGAAAAGGGTATGGGGTAGCGAGAACCTATCGAGTATCTCATCGGATACAGTCGCACTCTTCATGTCCAGCACCGCAGTTCTCGAGGCCAATGTCTGATCCTGTCCCTGCTCTCCACACAGGTACCAGGCTACAAAGTCCGCCAAGGGAAGCCAGACGGCATCGCCGATGTCCGCGCCGTTGTCGCGAAGCCAGAGGATCTTGAACAGAGCTGAGTTGGGATGTACCGGCAGGCCAGTTATCCCATACATGCGGCGTGCATAGCCTTCGCGGCATACTGCGTTGGAGTATGTCTCTCCACGACGGTCATACCAAAATATCGAACGGCCGTCGAAGCTCCCGTCTCTGTGAACGAGGACTCCAGATTCGCCGACACTTGCTATCGATACGAACCTGACATCGCGGGAGCTGGCACCCAATCGTTTCGTGCAATGGCGCAGTGACCCCACGATCCTCTCCATCAGCACATTGATGTCGTAATCAACGTGCTCGCCCTCGACGGTGCGAGGGCTCTCGAACTTCTCGGTATCCATGACCACACATGACGAGAGATCACATAAAACGACCTTGCTATTGGTGGTGCCGACATCGATACCAATCGCATAGGGCATGGCCGTCTCACCTCGTTTTCAGAACTGATGACTCATAAAAATCGGGCGTCGCATCATATGCGGCGCCCGGCAGGACCAGATTGGGCTAGCCCTCCATATACGCCTGCCTGTGAGTCACCCTCCAGGTGAAGGCTACGAGCACGGCGACGATGACCGCTACGACGGCCGCAACGATGTTTCCAGAGAAGACCTGGTAGATGAGGTATCTAAACGGGTTGCCACCATCAAGGAAGGCTGTGACGAGGCTACCACTCGCAGAGGTGTCATATCCGACGCTTGTGGCCAGCTGGGTGATGAGAGGCGCGGCGGCAGAGCATACGAGAAGATCGCCGATCAGGCAGGGAATGGCAATGATGACTGCACGCACTATGTTCTGATTGCACGCAACGACAATCATTGAGCAGAAGACGGCCATGTTCGACAGGTCAGCGACCGGGAGCGTCTGATTGCCGGGAACGAGGAAGGCAAGGAGGATGGCGATGGGGGTCAGGAGGAGGCCCGTCGATATGATCGCGGGGTTGCCAATGGCCACGGCAATGTCCAGACCGATATAGAAGTCCGCGCGGTCAGGGAAACGCCTCGCCATGAAGTCCTTCACGCCATCCGAGATAGGGATAAGGCCATCCATGAGTATGCGGACCATGCGCGGGAGGATGTACATGACCGCACCAAGATTAATGGCGAGCGCAAGAACACCCTTGAAGTCATAGCCGGCGAGCAACCCAAGGAGCATGCCGAGCATGAAGCCAACCATCATCGGCTCACCAAAAATACCGAAGCGCTTCTGGATCGTCTCTGGGTCGGCATGCAGCTTGTTGATGCCGGGGACCTTGTCGAGGATCCAGTTTCCCAGCAGTCCAATAGGAAAGAACACGGCACTGGACAGAGTCGGCAGGGAGATGCCAGGAAGGTTGCAATATTTCTGGACAAGCGGCGCGCACCAGTCGGCAATCTTGATAATGATGACCGCAGCGATCGCAGACCCGAGGAGGCCGAGCGCAAAATTGCCCGTAGCGACATAGACAAGGCAACCGGCAAAGGCAAAGTGCCAGTAATTCCAGATATCAATGTCAATGGTCTTCGTCCACTTTGCCGCCAGCATGACAAGATTGATAAGCAACGTCAGGACGATGGCAAAGGGCGCGATAGGTGACCCCCACGTGATTGCCGAAAGCGGTGCCCATCCAAGGTCTACTGCCGGAAGGCTCAGTCCAGTTCGCTCCACGATTGCCTGCGCGGCCGGACCGATCTGCTCGCCCATCAGACTGAAAATTGCGAAGACGCCAACGAAACCGATCCCGACGACCAGTGCCGACCTGAATGCCTTGGCGGGCTTGATGCGGAAAACAAGGGCCAGGACAAAGATGACCAGCGGAAGCATGACCGTCGCGCCAAAGCCCAAAATGTACTGCACTATGTCGTACAGCGTCTGTGTCAGCCCATCCATCTGCGTTCGTTCCCTTCTCTTCTAGCCAAGCGAGCTCCGTTATCACCTCAGCGCATCTCACCTCAGCGCGTCCGCAATCTGGTCGAGGACCTCCTGCGACCCCCACCCCGTGAGAATGGGAAGGCCGCTCATGACGGGGACGTCGAGCTTGTACGGAATGTTCGTAGTGGCGACAATCAAATCGAAGTCATCGGCGATGTTCAGGACGCTCGCAACATTTCGCTGGTCATAGTCGAACTCGATGCCTTGGTCCTTGCAGTACTCGATGACCTTTTCCTCAACCACTGTGGACGTTGCGATGCCAGTCGCACACACAAACAGAACCCTCTTCTTCGTCATGACCAATCCTTCCCTTCTCCCCACCCAGTCCAACATTCAGCAGACCAGAGGACTGCTCACGCATCGGAGACTAGACAATAGGCATCTCGGACGCGTTCATTGCCATCGTCTTTTGATATGCCACTTCTGTAACGGCATGGCGCGCATCGAGAAGGACGGAGGCGAGATTTGCCTCGTTGTGATTTGTTTCGTATCGCAATGCAATCGCGCGAATGAACGCCCGCCTCAGATCGCTGGCAATGTTGACCTTGATCATCCCGTACCGCCTCATCGCACGAATCGTCTCATCGGGAATGCCCGAGCCCCCATGCAGCACAAGAGGCACAGGCGCGACCTCGGCAATCTTCGCAAGGTGGCTCAGGTCGATCTTGGGCCTCTCTTCAAGGCCATGGACATTGCCGATAGACACGGCAAGCGTGTCGCAGCCCGTCCGCTCGCAGAAATCTGCCACCTGGGACGGATCGGTGTGACTGTCCGCCTCAGAGACGTGATCGTCCTCTTTACCCCTAATCGCACCAAGCTCTGCCTCAACCGACACGCCATAGCAATGGGCAAAATCGACGGCCTCGCGAGAGAGCCGGATGTTCTCCTCGAAGGGAAGTGCCGCCCCGTCAATCATCACGGACGTGAACCCCGCAAGGACTGCCTGTCTTACGTCCTCCAACGCCTTGCCGTGATCAAGGTGGAGCGCAAACGGAGTGACGTAGTTCTCGGCTGCCATGCGTGTTGTCTCGGCAATGAAGTCATATCCGGTAACCTTCACGTTTGTCGGGGCAATCTGGATGACGCCGGGCATTCCCGCCCTGTCGAACGCATCCATGATGCCAAGGGTCATCTCGACGTCCGTGGTGTTGTACGCCGGAAGCATGATGTCGTTCTTCTTTGCAATCTTGATAAGGTCACCCATATTGATGAGAGGCATGGCCGATTCCTTCTCTTGAACCTGCTGGGATACACGACAAAAGCCCTGACGTCGTCCTGTCGTTCTCTGATTACTGCGTATTTATACAAATGCGCACAGATGCAGACAAGTTTGTAATCTGTGTACAAAGCAGGGCCTCTAGATAGGATCTGACCCACGTCACAGGCCCGCCAACTCTATAAATACATTATTAAAATAACTGTATGCCTGTTTGCGCCAAGCAGATTTGTATCTGGCCGTCTATACAAACACGGTCTTTTGCACGCAGCGAAAAAACCTCCCGTACCACTCGCAGGGAGATTCATACCGCTCACGACGTCAAGATTCAAACGGTAGCCCAGGCTACGTCCTTAGCAACACCGTACCCACGACATACCTGTTGGCCTTTAGCCAGACGTTTCCCCACTCCGTGGGCGTATCGTCATCATAGAAGATATGTTGCTCGAGATGCAGGATTGGCGCATCTTCGCTTACCTTCAAGACCCTGCCGCGTTCCTCTCCTGCGACCTTGGCGGCATACTTCACGCGCGAAAAGCCCAGTCGGTGCTTGGAGCATCTCTCTAGGCTCTGAAACAACGGCTCGGTCTCAAAATCAATCTCTTCGATCCCCGGACAGACTGTTCGATTGATGCGATTCTCGATATACATTACCGGCTCGTCTTCAACAAGGCGCACTCGCCGCATATAGAAAACCGGCTCGCCGATGGCAATACCCAGTTTCTTGCTCAGGAAGTCATCCGCTGGAATAAGCTCCTTACCAAGAACCTCCGTAGTGAACTCTATGCCCTGTGCTCTGAGCGACTCGGCGAAGGACAGCAGGGTGCTCCCCGATGGATGCGAAAAGCGGTTGGATTCCGTAACGAACGTCCCCCGTCCACGATATTGAACGAGAAGTCCCTCATCAACGAGCGTCTTGATGCCTTTCTTGATGGACCCCCTGCTCATTCCCAACTGCTCGCACAATTCGAATTCAGTAGGGATCTTCTTTCCCACTTCCCACTCGTGGTTATATATTTTTTCACGGATATAATTACAGGCCTGGACATGCAGCGGTGTCGTGCTGTTGCTTTGCACTCAACCACCCCCGCGTCTCTCAGCCACCAGACATACCCTAGGCGCAGTACCAAGAAGGAGAAGCCGCCCTGGCTTAGACAACAGCCGTATGTGAATCATAGCCTATCGTGTGATGCCATCCGGGCCCAACGCCCCCCTCGGCCCGCCGTCGGCCGAACCCGGCGCGCGCATTGTCAGGCAGGACGGCCTGGGTCCAAGGCGGCCCTTATGCAGAGGGCCATGGAGACGGCGCCTGCGTCGGGCATGCCCAGGCTCCGCTCGGCTGCGGGACGGGCGCGGCCGACCTTCGGGACCAGGTTCGCGGTCTCCTCAGCCGACTTCTGCGCAACCTCGGCGGCCACAGACCAGGCGTCCCTGAGGGACCTGCCCTCGACGGCCTGCGCCTCAAGCTCCTCGCCAAACGGAATCAACACATCGAGCATGGTCTTGTCGCCACGATGGGCACCACCTAGGGAGAGCATCCTCTCGTAGGCGGCCTTGACGGCCTTTGCGGCCAGACTTGCGTCGTAGGACTCGGCCTGGTCACCCACGACCTCGCCGGCAGCCTCGAGGGCAGAGCCCCACAGGACGCCAGAGGTGCCACCGGCCTTGGCTGCCCAGGACCTGCCAGCCTCCTTGAGCACGGAGCCTGCGGCAGCGCCCCTTTCGCGCGCGGCCTTGGCGGCATCGGCGGCGAAGGTGGAACCCTTCACCATGCCACGGCCGTGGTCGCCGTCACCGGCGACGCCATCGATCCTGGCAAGGTCGTCCTCGGCATCGACAATGGCGGCCTGCATGCGCGCGAACGCGTCGACGATGCAGTCCGCTGCGGCGTTCGAGGCCTCGGAGCCCTCCTCGAAGGTCTCGGCAGCCTCGACAGACTCGGCATAGACCTTGCGCTCGCCAGCGGCCATGGAGCTTGCGCCCTTGCGGAACGAGGCGGTGTCACAGGGAGCGCTCCAAAAGGTCTCGAGCTCATCGTCCAGAAACTCGACGGCAAGGGCGATACCTTCCATGTCGAGGGACGTCACGTACTCGCCCACCAGCGGCTCGACCAGCGTGTAGCCCCTGTCCTCGAGGAGCCCGCGCACGGTACCCCAGACCACGAAGAGCTCCTCGTACTTGGTGGAGCCCAGGCCATCCAGGATGACGGCGATGCGCTTCGAGTCGTCGGCAGGCGCCTCGGCCAGGACGCGGTCGACCAGGATCCGGGCAACCTCGGCGGCAGGCCTCAGGTCATCCTCGCCTACGCCGGGCTCCCCGTGGATGCCCTGGCCGATCTCCATCTTGCCCTCGGGAACGTGGAACAGCGGTGCCGCCTCGCCAGGCAGTGTGCAGCCCCGGAAGCCCATGGACATGGTGCGCGTGCGCTCGTTGGCCTTCTCGGTGATGCGGACGAGGTCGTCGAACGAGACGCCGGCTGCCGCAGCGGCACCGGCGGCCTTGAAGACCATGAAGGTGCCCACGTTGCCGCGACGCTTCTCCTTTTCTTCGGCCTTGGCGGCCGCGACGTCATCGGTGATGTAGAAGGAGCGGCAATCGACGCCCTCCCCAACAAGGCGGTCGCGGGCCATGTTGAAGTTCATCTTGTCGCCCGCATAGTTACCGCCGACGATGAAGATGCCCCTACCGTTGTCGACGGAGCGAGCGACCCCCAGGACGTCCTCGGTGGAAGGAGAGGTGAACACGTTGCCCACCACGGTCCCGTCCATGAAGCCATCGCCCACGATGCCGCAGAACGCGGGATAGTGGCCGGAACCACCACCGTTGATGACGGCGATCTTGCCTTCGGGCATCTTGGTCGCACGGGCGACACCACCGGGGACCTCGACGACATAGTCAGGATACGCAGCGACATAACCCCTGAGCATGTCCTCGCGGAAAGTCTTGGGATCGTTGTAGAGCATGCGAGTCTCCTTTCGACTGGCTGAGAAGCGGTAGAACGGCACAGGGAGACGCTATCCCACCCACGCCGCTAGGGTTGGTACGCTACTGTTGGTCGGCGAAGTAGTTCTTCAGGCCCTCAAGCATGTACTTGCCTGCAAGGGCACCCTGGTCGACGATACCCTTGGCCTTGGCTGAATGGACGGCCGCCTTGCCGAACTTCGGGAGCATACCCTTAGTGGCCTCACAGCCCTCCTCGGCACCTTCGACGGCGGCGGTCAAAACGTCCAGGAAACTGGCCGAGGCATCGGACTCAACCAAGGCAGCTGCCCGCTTCGCCCCCGCATCGACGGAATCTAGGATGGTGCGGTCGCCAAGCTCGCATTTGCCACGCTTCCTGATGCCGATGGCAAACTGGGTTACGTACGTGACCATGTCAGCAGGGACAAGCTCGGTCTTGCCCCTGAATGCCTTGCCAGCCTCCATGATGCCCGAAGACATCAGAGTTCCCATGGTAGAGGGTACGGTATTCTGCATCTTCATAGCACCCTTGAGCATCATCTTGCCGATGTCACCCTCTCCCGTAAGGTCACGCAGGAAGGCAGGAAGAGCACCATAGCCCTTGCTCATCGTGAGACCGAGGTCACCGTCACCCATGACAGCATCCATCGCGCAAAGCTCATCTCTCTTCTCGGCAAAGAGGATGCCGACATAGTCAAACATCTGCGGAATGTTTTCAATCGTAAGCCTATCCATCACTCAAGCCCTCCAAGCTCGGTGCCCACCAACCCCTTTGCGAGCGCACAAAGACTACTTCTGGCACAGGAAGGGGGTATCGATGGGGTAGTCAAAGTAACCTTTGAGCTCATCGTCGACCTTGCAGATGGAGATGGAGGCACCCATCATCTCCATGGAGGTGGCGTACTCTCCGGTCCAGGAGCGATAGACACTGATGCCCTTAGTCTCAAGCTGCTTGCGAACCGAGTTATTGAGGATGTAGAGCTCCTCGACTGAGGTTGCTCCAAGGCCATTGACGAGCAGCGCGACCTCATCACCGTCAGTGAGAGGCATGTCGGTCAGAATCTCGTCCACAGACTCCTCGGCAAGCTCATCTGCGGTCTTGACGGGGCCGTTCCAGACACCGGGCTCACCATGGATGCCCATACCGAATGCCATCTCGTCCTCGGCAAGCTCGAAGTTGGCACGACCGACCTCGGGGACGATGCAGGGAGTGAGCGCAAAGCCAACGGTGCGGACGTTATCGCCAGCCTTCTTGGCTGCAGCAAGGACCTCGCCCAAGGTGCCCATCTGGTCGGCCCTGGCGCCAGCCGCCTTGTACATGAAGAAGATTCCAGCGACACCACGGCGAGACTCGGGATCCTTGTTCGAGAGGATGTCATCAGCGCCCACTATGGACCTGGCCTCGATATCGTCCATCTCGAGCATCTCGGCGGCCATATCGAAGTTCATGATGTCACCAGTGTAATTGCCGTACAGGAAGAGGACGCCGGCACCAGCCTCAACCTCAGTAGCGATGTTATAAATCTGCTCGGCCGAGGGAGACTGGAACACACCGCCCACACCACAGCCATCAAGCAGCCCCTCGCCAACATAGCCAAGGAAGAGAGGCAGGTGACCCGTGCCTCCACCAGTGATGATGGCGACCTTGCCCTCCTTCTTCTTGGCGGCGCAGTAGCAGCGCAGATCATTGGCCGCATACTTTACCTGATCCGAATGTGCGGCGTAGATGCCAGAGAGCATCTCGTCCACGTAGCTCTCGGAACTGTTGATGATCTTCTTCATGCTTGCAGTCCTCTCAGCCAAGGAAATAAACGATGTAGTTGGTGATCACGGTCAGGAAGAGGTAGACGGTCTCCATGTACTGGAAGGGCAGGTGCTCCTCTCCCTTGTACTTGGCCGTCCAGATATATCCGAGATAGAAAGCCGTCGCGATATCAATACCAACCATGTCAAAGTTCGGGCTCGGAAAGAGCCAGCGCATGACAACGAACACCGCGAAGAACGACATTCCTATGTAGAGGGACCACTTCTGGTCTCCCTTGATCATCTGGTTGTAATAGAGCAGCGCGTCCTTGTCGGTCCTGCCGTAGCGCCGTTTGGCCTCAAGCGCTGCGCGGACCACATACATGGAGAGTGCCCCCACAAAATACAGGACGGCAACAAGAGCTGTCGTGAGCAGAGTCCCTCCCACGAAGAGAACGCGGGCCGCCAGAACCCAGACGGCGCAGACGGCCGCGAGCTCAACAAGTGATGCAACACGTGATCCCGCGGACACCGGCTCCGGATGCCTGCGCTCAGAAACCTTAGGGAGCGAAAAGCCCTTGCGGTTGGTCTGATTCGGGGCGTTGCCCTCTGCCGACTTCTTCCTTGGATTCTTCTTACTCATCTCACAGCTTCATTCTTCTTGGCCGTCCATGTGTATCCGTCATCCAATCATGTTGTCAGAGGGCTCACCCCCCAAGGGGGTGAGCCCTGATCATGAAGACAATTACGCATTGGGGAACTTGATCTCCTTCGGGTACTCCCACTTCTGAAGCTCCTCGACGGGGAAGGACTTGGGCTCCTGGCCGCCATTTGCAGTAAGGGCGTGGTAGTAGAGCTCGGCAAGCTCCTCGATGTAGCAGACCTTGAGATAGGCCTCGTCGATGTTGTCCTCGTCAACGGCAACGGATCCATGCCCCTGGAGAAGGAGGACGTCAGCTTCCTTGACAGAGTCGACAACGGAGTCCGCAAGGGCGGGGGTGCCGGGACGGCCATAGGGAGCGACCGGGATGCGAGCCTTGGAGCAGTTCAGGTTTGCGATCTCGTAGACGACCGCAGGGATGGGCTTCTCGAGGACGGCGAAGGTTGTCGCAAACTGGGAGTGGGTGTGGGCGATTGCCCTTACGTCCGGACGGGTCTGGTAGATCTTGAGGTGCATCAGAGATTCCGAAGTCGGACGAAATCCCGTCTGGTTCTCGACGACGTTGGCATCGAGATCCATGACGACCATATCGGGAACGACAAGGTCCTCGCGGTCAACGCTCGTCGGCGTGATGACCACGAGACCGGTCTCCTCATCACGGGCGGAGAAGTTCCCGGACTTATGCTTGCACATGCCCTCCCTCTGTGCCTGCTTTGCGACGTTCATGACTCTGAGCTTGAGATCCTCCAGCATTTGATACCTCCATCTAAAGGTGCTTCTCCTAAAAAGGAGGCCGACAGGCGCGCCTTGACACCTGCCGGCCTGGAACAGCTGCGCAGAGCGTTGTCCACGCCGGTCCGGACTGCCTTTCGCTTACTCGGCCTGTGCCTCGGCAGCAGCCTTCCTGGCTTTCCGCTCCTTGGTGAGATCGTGATACATCAGAGCGTAGCCACCAATCCAGACAATCAGCATGCCCAACGGCAGGACGTTTCCGTTCTGAACGGCAAGGAACTGAGAGAACGCATAGGTGAACCAGGGGCCGTCAATCGAGGAGTTGGAGATGAGGCCGGAGGCACCCAAGGCGTCAGCGGCAACGGCGCCCGTAGAGGTCGCGAGTTCGGAGATGAACGGAGCAAAGGCGGTGCCGACGAGCAGGAAGATGGGCACGCCGATGGTGGAAAGGATGATCATACGCGGCAGGTTACCCTTGGTGACCAGGTATGCTGGGACGGCAAGCGCAATGTTAACGATGCCGGCGAAGGGAAGAATCTGGTTCTGTGGGAGGATGAACGCAAAGAGGACGGTCACGGGGATGCCGTAGATGACCGCAAGCCAGATCTCGTTGGAGCCACCAAGGAACGGCCAGTCAAGACCAACGACCAACTGACGACCCTCGAACTTGCCGTGCATGTAGTCTGAGACCGCCTCGGAGATCGGGGACAGCGACTCCATGAAGTACTTGGAGATGACGGGGAACAGCGTCAGGCACATAGCACACTGGACGCCAAGGGTAAGAAGGGCACCAAGGTCATACTGGCCGAGAATTCCGAAGAAGCAGCCCAGGATGAAGCCGAGGACATGATTCTCCGCGAAGATGCCGACCTTCTCGTGCAAGGCCTCGGCATCGGCCTTGTGGTTGAGAGCCGGAATCTTACGGAGCAGCTTGTCGATCGGATAGTAGATTGCAGACAGGAAGACCATCTTGTGGGTGCAGGTGACACCGGGGATGCCGGTAAGCTCGCAGATCTCGTCTGAGAAGAGGTCGGCCGTCTTAAGCTCGAAGACAATCTGGATGGCGGCGATCACGAAGGCAAGAACGATGTTGCCGGTAAGTCCAACGACACCCACGGCCGTGAAGATCTTCCCCCAGACGTTCCAGAGGTCAGCATTGAAGGTGTCGGTCTTGTTTGCGACGAGCATGATGATGTTGATGGCGATCATCAGGGGGAACATCAGAATCGCATATGGCCAGGACCAGGCGATTGCCGCCATGGTTGTCCACCCACCGTCGAGGATTGGCAGGTTGATACCGATGTTCTTCAGCATTGCCTCGCCGACGGGCGAGATGATCTCACCCATATAGCTGATGAGCATCGACATGCCTGTGAAGGCCACACCGAGCAAAATGCCGGAAGAGATTGCGTCTTTTGGCTTCATCCGGACGACGAGGCCCATGACAATCATGATGATGGGCACAAAGACGGCTGCTCCCACCGAGCTTAGGAAGCCGTTAACCCATGCACTTGCAGCTGCGAAGTCCACGCTTCTCACTCTCCTTCAACCATGTTTCTTCTCGCTTGCCTACCTGTCGTGTCCACGGTCGCAAAAATCGACTCGAGGGAACACCTAGCCCCGGTAGCTCTTGATCGCATCGAGCAGCTTCTCGTACTGCTGCTTCTGGCCGACGCCAGTCAGAAACGCAATGCCATCGATGACAGGCAGGTCGTAGGTCTTCTTGTCCCTCACGATGGTGATATAGGCAGCGGCATCCTTGAGATGGCGGTCGACGGACTTGAGGTCAACGGCCTCGACCTTTGCGTCGATCTTGTCGGCAGCAAGAAGACGATTGACCTTGGATGCAACCGTCTGGGAGGTGGCGACACCACTACCGCACGCAACGATCACCTTGACTGACATGTTCTCCTCCTTTTTGTGTTGCGGACCCCTTTTGGCACGCACGGCCAAGCCAAGTGGTCAGACGCACTATTCGTGCGCCCATTCCATGCTGTTGAACGCTTCGAAGAACTCGTCTTCGGTCTTCGCAGAGAAGAGCGGATTGACCCACTCGGACTTTTGGAAGTTGTGCATGAGAATCTGGAGCAGCTCGATATGCTCACCAGGGTCCTTGAACCCGAGCATGCAGACGAGCTTCACGTCAAACTTGTTGTCTGGATCGGACATATCGCCCCACTCAACCGTATTCTTCAGGCGCACGGGAGCTATGAAGGGTTTGAGGATGGCGTCTGCCATGGTATGGGGAATGGCTATGGGATACGGCTCGACCGGAAGCGCGGTCGGATATTGCGCCTCACGCTCCTTGATGGTGGGAAGATACCTCTCATTGACATAGCCCTTTTCCAGAAACCTGGCACCCATGATGTCAAACACCTGCTCACAGCTCTTCGCGTCGAGGTCGAGAGCGGTCAGGTCGCGCATGATGATTTCTTTTCCTAGCATGAAATGCTTCACCCCCATTCCGCATCTACGTGGTCATATGAACTGCTACGTGCTCAAGGACAGGCTATCGTCCACGAAACCGCCACACTAGCCAAAGGTCTTTCACGAAGAGGCGAGGCATATATGCTGGTCGATTCTTTTTCATGTTCTCGTGAAGCCAGGTGGTCTAATGGTCCTCAGAACCCCCATACCTGCGATCCGCGCGTCAGGACGGCAGACCCGCTCGATTCAACATCTTGGCAATCTCCCAAAATGCGGGGCTACCTCTGTATGACGAGATACTCATAGCGTTCTATCAGGCTCGCGGCCTCAAGGGGATCGGCGGCCTTGCGCATGTCATCCAAAAACGAGTTCCTCGGCATCACAATCATGTCAAGAAGATCGGCAAACGCCTTCAGATGGGTCTTGCGGTCCACCGCGCTGAGCGTGCACACGAACTCTATGGGGTCATTCTCGTCACTGCCAAAGCGGACGGGCCTCCTGAGCCGTATGAGGCTCATGCCCATCTTTATCGTCCCGTTCTCGGGAGACGAGTGGGGGATGGCAAAGCCGGGCGCCAAGACGATGTAGGGGCCATGCTTCTCCACCCCATGCACCATCGACTCGACGTAGCGCTCCTCTATGTAGCCCATGTCCAGCAGGGGCTGTGCAGACTTTCGGATGGCGTCTCGCCAATCAGCGCAATCGACGTCGAGGCTGATGTGGCTTGGAGGGAGCAGCTGATGCAGATAAGGGGAGACGAGCTGGTCCTCCAGGTGCTGGGCCTCACGGAAGTATCGCCTGACCTCGATGCGAATCGCGTTCAGGAGGTCGGCGTCCTTCGGCACGCGATCGGCTATGACGGGCTCGATCCTGTCCAGCAGGCCCTGCGCGCTGAGCTCGTCAAGATCAGAGGCCGACATGCGGATGCTTGACTCGATGGAGGCCAGCTTCTCGTGGATGAGGCTGTACTCGCTGTCCTTGAGTGGCAGCTTGATCACGATGTGATCGACGGGGCAGCTGTCGAGAGGCACCGTCGAGATGACGAGGTCGGCATGGTACGCCTCGATATAGGGAACGTCATGGGCCGGCATGACCTTGACGACCTTGATCTCGAAGTGGCCGCGCAGCTCCTCGGCAAGCAGCTGCGACGTTCCGATCCCACCGTCACATACGACGACGACGCGAGGGCGCACCCCCCTGTTCTTACGCCTCTCGAGGGCGGCGCAGATGTGGAGCGCGATGTACGTGACCTCGACTGGCGTGATCTCGCGACCAGCATACCTCTCGAGCTGTCCGACGTTCCTCTCGACGGCCTCGAGTACCTCGGGCTGGTCGTTGACGACCTCCATGAGGGCCGGCGTCTCGGGAAAGTGGGACGGCTCGGTCGTGAACATCGACTCGAGATGGTTGGAGAGGTACTCGAACAGGTCGTAGTCACCATTAAGGTCGACGCCGATTTCGCCCGACATGTCACGGATGAACATGCGGGAGAGCTTTTGGACCTGCATGTCATCGATGCTGAACTGGGTGCCTCCCTGAAAGCGAAGGGACTGCCCCAGCGCCGCAAAGAACAGTGCCTCGTCCGTACCCATGTCGACCAGGCAGTACTGGCTTACAAGCCCCACGACCTCACGCTCGAAACCACCGACGTCCTCCTGGGCGCAATCATGGTAACGGCCCCCCAGCTCCTCGAGGCGTGCGCCCCTACGGTTGCGCATGACGCAGATGCACAGGTGATTGGTTGCCAACCGAAAGGGTCCGTCCATCATCGTGATGCCGTGGGCATGGCACTGCTCGTTCATGATCTTCTTGACCGTCACGCCATCAAGCCGCATGGAGGCGTTCTCGGGAAGCGCGAGCCACTGGTCGACTATAGGCACCTTTCGGGTGATGAAGTCGCGCAAGAACGTGCGCTTGGCACTCTCGCGCCCCCTGACGAGGATGCCTCGGCTGGGCTTTGACACGACCTCCAGCCCGCTCTCGGTTATTCGCCCCTTTATGCCGTCGAGGTCGTTGAGGATGGTCGCTCGACTGACCGAGAACAGCTCGGCGATCTCTCCTAGCGTCATGTAGTCCGTCGCGTTTATGAGGACCGCCGCACCGAGGTCCTTGCGCTCTTCGCTCGACATCTTGTAGGCAAACGTATCCTCGACCGGCAGAAGGCCCTCGACCTGCGCGAAGCCATCGGGAAGCACGATCACGCCCTTGGGGCCAAAGCTGATCTGGCCCAGGGACTGCTTGTCGAGGAACCGGTTGAGGGCCTTTATGTCGTTGCGAATCGTGCGCTCCGAGACCTCGAAGTGCCTCGCAAGGCTTGCCAAGCTGCATGGGCTTGATGTGCGAGAGAGCTTCTGAACGATGTGAACCGTCCTCTTGTTCATATCGACTATCAAACCCCCGACCGCAGAAGAGGAATGTGACGACACATAAGAAAATTCCTAGCACGCCCGCGATGCCATGAACTAAAAGTAACGCGTACGCAGCACGTTCGGTAAGTCGAAAGGCTTTCAAAGCCCCAAGAAGGGAGTTCGTCTAATGTGTCCTGCGCCCGTGCGGGCTGTCGATCGGCAGTGCGGCATGTCAGTTGGCCACGCGGACTGTCGGTTGGCCACGCGACGCGTCAAGTCATCGGTGCGGCGCGTCAGTCGAAAAACGACGGGACTCCCCCTCGCGCGCATGCCGAAGCGATGTCCTCAAGCGCGATGGCAACCGCATCGTCACGCACGTCGCCTATATGCCAACGTGCTGCCGCCGCGACCGCCTCGTCGGCGTTTGCCACGGCAACCGAGTTTGGCACTGCCCGCATCATGGAGAGATCGTTCTCCGAGTCTCCGAAGACCACAGCCTCATCGAGCGAGACGCCCAGACGAGCGGCGATGAGGCGCACGCTGTCGCCCTTTTCCCAGTCCCCCGGATTGATGTCGATGACCTTTGCGGTCATGCTGGGAAAGACAAAGCGCAGCTCGGGAATCGACCGTCTCAGCCGATCGCGCACGTACGTCATCTCGTCACGATCGCACGAGCATTGCAGGTTTGCCTTGAGGTAGCCACGGTCCTCGACGTCAGACACGACGCCGAACACACTGACACCCCAGGTCTCGGGGGGATTTGCGCGTATTCGCTCGGGATGGGCCGTAACCAGGTTGACGTTGCGCAGGTCGTCAGAGTCGTAGATCGCAAGCCAGGCATTGGCGCAGAGGTCGTCCAGCAGGCCTGCCACCCTGCGCAGCAAGGCCCCCTCGATGAGGGTCCTCTGGACAACCTCGCCGTCAATGGACACCACCTGGCCATTTGCAAAGGCGCCCGTGCGGTAGCATTCCTCGTCCTCGCAAAACATCGTCCCCATGCTTGCGGGAATACGGCCCGTCACCGGACCAAAGTGGGCGCCGGCATCGAGCAATGCGTGGATGGCACGATTCGCCCTCGCGCTCGTATGCCCCACCCCAAAGGGAATGAGGGTGTCATCGAGATCGGTCAGGACGAGCCTGATCATGGCGCCCCAGTCCTTTCCCAGCTAGAAGTCCGCGTTTCCCACGGTGCGTGGGTGTGGGATGACGTCGCGGATGTTGTCCACGCCCGTCAGGTACATGACCAGCCGCTCGAAGCCCAGGCCAAAGCCCGCGTGGTGACAGCTGCCGTAGCGCCTGAGGTCCAGGTAGTACTTGTACTGACCGACATCCATCCCCAGCTCGGCGATGCGCCTCTCGAGAACGTCGAGGCGCTCCTCTCGCTGGGACCCACCGATGATCTCGCCGATGCCGGGAACCAGGCAGTCCGCTGCGGCAACGGTCTTGCCGTCATCGTTTTGCCGCATGTAGAAGGCCTTGATCGCCGCCGGATAGTCCGTCACGAAGGTCGGACGCCTGAAGTGCCGCTCCGTGAGGTAGCGCTCGTGCTCGGTCTGGAGGTCGACGCCCCATTCGACGGGATACTCGAACGTGGCGCCCGCAGCCTGGGCCTCTTGCAGGATACTCACCGCATCGGTGTAGCTGACGCGTGCGAAGTCGGAGCTGGCCACATGGCTCAGGCGTTCCCTCAGGCCCTTGTCCACGAAGCTGTTGAGCATGTCGATCTCATCCGGGCAGCGATCCATCACGTAGGTGATGACGTACTTGAGCATCTCCTCCGAGACGTCCATCTCCCCCGCGAGGTCGCAGAACGCCATCTCGGGCTCAACCATCCAGAACTCGGCAGCGTGGCGGCGCGTGTTGGAGTTCTCGGCACGGAAGGTGGGACCAAAGGTGTAGACGTCACCGAAGCTCATGGCAAAGTTCTCGCCCTGGAGCTGACCGGACACGGTGAGATTCGTGGCCTTGCCGAAGAAATCCCTGCTGTAGTCGACCTTCCCGTCCTCCGTCAGCGGGGGGTTGGCGGGGTCGATCGTGGTGACACGGAACATCTCGCCGGCACCCTCGGCATCCGACGCGGTGATGATCGGCGTGTTCACGTAGACGAAGCCACGTCCCTGGAAGAACTGATGGATGGCAAAGGCCGCCACCGACCGCACGCGAAAGACGGCGCGAAACAGGTTGGTGCGACTGCGCAGGTGCTGCTGGGTACGCAGGAACTCGCGGGACTGGCGCTTCTTCTGCATGGGGTAGTCCGGACGCGCGGCCCCCTCGACCACGACCTCGGCCGCCTGGAGCTCGAAGGGCTGGGGGCGGTCCGGGGTCAGCGCCAGAGTGCCGGTGACGACGAGGGCCGATCCCACGGTCAGGGCCGTCACCTGGTCGTAGTTGGCGACCTTCTCGCGGTTCATGACCACCTGGACGTCCTTGAAGCAGCTGCCGTCGTTGAGGACGACGAAGCCGAAGTTCTTCATGTCCCGGATGGAGCGAACCCAGCCCGCGACGGTGACCTCGCTGCCTCCCAGCTCGTCCATCCGCGCAAAGAGCTGCGTGACCTTGGTGCGATCCATCAGAGTGAGCCCCCTAGGGTAGTGGGCGCGACCTTCTCTCTCGTTCGATATGCCACCTGCATGCCAAACGGCCATTGGACAAGATGCATGCCGGACGAGAGGCCCGCGCCGCCTTTGTTTCAGCCTTGCAACCATACCGCAAAAAGGGGTCCAGGCGAACCCGGGTCCCTCGAAAGGGGCATATGAGCTGAGCTGTCCTCTGTATAGACGATAACTTGTCCCAATCACATAGGACCAGGCGGCAGAAGAGCGCGCCATGCGTCAGAGTGGAGCCGTATAATCTGCCGTCAGAGCACCACATGATCAGCTGCCAGCAAGCTTGCATGGGCACCGGCCGCAAGACAGCTGGTTGCACGAGCGCATTGGGGATACCGTGCCAGACTACGAGCTCCTCGCCGCACAGATTCTGTCCCTCGCAGAGGAAGACCGCCACTGGTCTTGCGTCCTGTCGAACGCGTCGGCGCTCGTCTATGCCGCGCTCAACGAGAGCGTACCGGACTGCCGTGCCCCCGGGACCTGTGACCCCGCGGTGCCAACGGTCAACTGGGCTGGCTTCTACCTGATGCGCAGTGGTCGTCTCGTGCTGGGACCCTTCCAGGGCAAGGCCGCCTGCGTCCATATCGACCTGGGACGCGGGGTCTGCGGAACGGCGGCCGCAACGGACGGCACCCAGCTGGTGAAGGACGTGCACCGGTTCCCAGGACACATCGCCTGCGACAGCGCCTCGAACTCAGAGATTGCCGTGCCGCTGCACGCGTGCGACAGCGTTGTCGGCATACTCGACATCGATAGCCCCCTGCTTTCGCACTTCACCGAGACTGATGCGCGCGGGCTTGAGGCGGTCGCTCGCACAATCGAGGATGTCACGGACTTCTCGGACATTGTCTGAAGCGGTGGGTACAAGGGTGGTGCAATGCGGCATACGGCGCGATGCGATGTGCGCCGCACAGCGCGATGGACGTCATGCGGTCACGCCACTGACATCGAAGCATCCCGCGGACACGCGGACACGAGCAGGGCGCTACGCGTGGTGCTTGCCCGTAACGCGCTCCAGGTCCATCACGATGACAGATGTCCGGTCGAGCTGAGCCTCGAGGTAGCGCATCGCCCGCTCGGGTGGGACCATCGAGCTGTACTTGCCCAAAAGCGCCATGAGTCCCATGCGCTTCTCGGTATCGTCGTGCGCAGGGCGTATGGGACCAAACGCGATGACCGAGTCGAACGCCGTGGAGTACTGCGCCCCGTGGACCTCGGTGTTCATGACCACGGTCAGGCTCGCCCGTGGGTTGGCGCGGATGGCATCGAGCTTGTGGCTGGTCTCGGTCGTGCCGTGGAAGAACGCGCGGTCGCCCTCGACCGCATAGCTGAGGGGCACGCCATAGGGCTCGCCGTCCGCGTCGACCAACGCCAGGACCGCATACTCCCCCACTTCCAGAATCTCCCGCGCACGTTCCGCAGGGACCACACGGTCCTGGCGCCTCATCGGACGCTCCATGGCTAGACCAGCTCCATCTCAGGGCTATCCTTGGTGACGAAGCCCTTGGCTGTCACCGTGCCACCCAGGATCTCCTCTGCGAGCCGCGCCACCTCGTCGATGGCGGCATGCAGGTCGGCGGAGCGGCTGGGGTCGACGTTCTCCATGATGAACACGCAGTGCGGGGTCGCATCGGAGACTTCGGTACGCTGTCCGTCTCGCCAGTTCCAGCAGCGGCAGATGGCCCCACCGTCATCGAGGTAGGCAACCTCGCCCGGCAGCGTGGGATCGCTCTCCTCCTCGCCGATGGGCAGGAAGCGGTCGCCGCCCTCGGTCTGGGCCAGACGGAACGTGCCCTCGACCGCGTCGAGGTTCTCCGCACCGATGGGTAGCGCGTACTTGAGCGAGATAGCGTTCGAGACGTCCACGGCCGGGTTGATGTGGCCGACGGGGTTATCCTTCAGGACTCTCTTGAGCAGGTTCTCGACCGAGCAGCGGGCGCCCTTCTTGGTCTTGAACTTCTGGTATGCCTGACGCCAGACGGCCACGACCTCGTTGGTGCTGATCGTGGTGCTCGTGAGCCAGCGCTCGGCGGCGTTGTTGGCAACGTCCAGGAGCTTGGCCGCACGAACCGCGCCCTCCTTGCTGATCTGGTCTGTCGGGAGGATTCCGTCCACGCAGACGACGCCGATCTCGACCTCGGGCAGCAGCTTCCAGAACGAATCCTCGACCACGAACTTTCCCATACCGTGCCTCCTTGCCGCTCATGGCAGCGCGCCCCACCGGCGCGCCGCACCAGCACTGATGTCGAATGTCGTGACCATCGCGCCGGCGTCGCGCCGCATGCCTCATGGGACCATGATGCCACAATCCCCTCATGCTCGGGGCATCGGACCTCGCCCCGCGAGCAAGGCAGGTATGACGCCCCACTTCGACTCGAACCTGGCGGAGCACGAGAAGAGCGTGCGCTTGCGCAACCGCGACCGTGCCATCATGCCGCTCTCCGTCACGACCGACGAGGACATGGAGGTCTGGCTCCAGTGGCTCCAGGAGGCCGTCGCTGACCATCTTCCAGACTGCTAGAATGGGCACACCAAGCAGCAAGGGGCCCAGTCGAGAAGACGGGAGAGCGGTCATAGATTTCATGCAACTCGCAAGAGAGCGCTACTCGTGCAAGAAGTTCGACGGCCGCAAGGTGGACGAGTCTCTCCTGCAGCAGATCCTCGAGGCCGGACGGCTGGCGCCGACCGCCAAGAACCTGCAGGAACAGCACGTCTACATACTTGAGTCGGCCGACGCCCTGGCAAAGTTCGATGGAGCATCGCCCTGCCGCTACGGCGCAAGCACCGTTCTTCTCGTCGCCTTTGACAGCGAGAATGTCTTCACGTACCCCGGTAACGCACACGACTCGGGCGTCGAGGATGCCGCCATCGTCGCAACGCACATGATGCTCGCGGCCAAGAGCCTCGGTGTTGACTCCTGCTGGGTTAACTTCTTCGACCCCGACGCCTTGGCGGCTACCCTCGCCCTTCCCAAGGGGGAGATCATCCTCATGGCGCTTGACCTGGGTTATCCCGCCGAAGGGACGAAGCCGCTCGCCAACCACAGCAATCGTAAGGCACTCGAGGAGACCGTCACCAGGCTGTAGCTGGTGATGTAGCAACTTGCGATGCCGCGGATAGCGACACCACAATGCAGGTTTGCAGCTGACAACGCCGTAGCCCTCTGCTGGACACGGTCTTTGCATCAGGGTCGTCAGTCGTCCCAGAGCACCCGTCTCGCCCCGAGCCGTTAATTGCGGCAAGACCATCAGTCGCCCCAAGGCAGCAGGAAGTGAGTGCCCGGCCGACAGAAGTGCGTACCTTCTCGGCTTTCTCGGAGGCATATGATGTCTGGAAGGCATTCGCCGCCTGGAATATCCGCAGGTACAGGGACTGGTGAGATTGACAGGGACGAGCGCCAGATGCGTACTTCTGTCAGCTAGGTACGCACTTCCGGTGTGCGGGTACTCACTTCCGGTGCGCAGGTACGCACTTCTGTCGGCTGGGCACTCACTTCTAGTGGAACGCGCACTCTGATCAGGCGCAAGCCTCTGTGGGACACGCGCTCTGCAAGCCACATGCAATCTATGCGTCAGCCAGCTGCAGAGGTTTTTCGAAAACACCGGTGCGACGGTCCCCCAAAGGGATATGTTCAGCCTATGAGACTCTACCTCGGACACATGAGCGCCCTCAGGGCGTGGAGGCAGGTACGACAGGGCAGGCTCCCGGTGCCTCGCCGCAGCGCATGCCGCTCCGTCGCAGACCCAGCCACGAGCGCCGTCGAGCTCGCACATTGCGGGCTGGGGCCTCTCGCCGACACGACTCCACCGGATGAGGCCACATGCATCCTGCGCGGATGCGCAAGGGACCCATCGGACGGCCCGCAGGCTCCGCTCGGGCAGCTCGACGTCCTCGTGGCAAAGCGCAGCCAGCGACACCGCATCAAGGGAGTTCAGCATCACCTGCTGACAGGCGAGTTCCCAGAGGGGTCGTTCTTCCTACTCGCCAACGGCGTGTACCTGCCGTCGCCGGAGCTTCTGCTCACGTTGCTCTCCTCCAACCTGTCCCCCTGGGAACTCATCGCCCTGGCGTACGAGCTCTGTGGCAGCTACTGCCTCAATCCGTCCCTGGAAGCCGGCTTCGCCTCACACCTTGAACCGCTGACCTCAGTCGATGCAATCAAGCGATTTCTTATGGAAGCAAAAGGGTTGCGTGGCTCTGCGAGGGTGGGCGAGGTACTTCACCACCTGAGGGACGGTAGCGCGTCCCCACGCGAGAGCGACCTCGCGATGCTCCTGGGACTTTCACCCAAGGAGGGCGGCTACTGGATGGGGGACTTTACGCTTAACGCGGACCTCTTGTTCCAGGGGGAGGATGCCAAGCTCACAGGTGGCACAAACCGGAGTCCTGACATACTGTTCTGCGGCACGAGCGTGATCTGCGAGTACGACAGCAGGACGTTCCACGCAAACGAGGAGGAGCTCGAACGAGACAAAGACCGGGCGGATGGACTGAGAGCCATCGGATACGAGGTGGTCACGGCATCAAGCCTTCATTTCAGGAGCCAGGCCGACATGATGCGCCTGATGAAACGCCTGTCGAGGTGTCTTAGGACCTCGGTTGAGAGCGAAGATCCCGAAGTGAGAGCCGCTCGCGCTAAGTTGCTCGGCTGGATGCGGAGTCCAAACCATCAGCCCATGTGATCACCAGTCTATGCAGGTACCAGTCCGCAGAGCCACCAGACCGTGTGGGGTCGCCAGGGCCTGGGAGTTGAGAACGCTTGCGAAGGACGGCGAGCGGATGGGACGGCTGTGAGAGAGGCAATGCAGATCGCGCAGGTGATACGCAGGACCGCAGGCCTCGAGCCAACGAAACATGGGTTCAATCGCCAGAAGTCACTTACTGTTACTGACTAGGAGTTCATTACTAGGAGTTTACTAGGAGTGGATGCCCGGCTGTCAGAGGCATGCACTTCATCAGAAGTGAGTACTCAACTAATAGAAGTGAGTACTTTTTGGTACTCCTTGCGGACATATGACATTCGACAAACACGTGTTTCTCAGAGTATCCACAGGTACACGCATTGACAGGATCACCAGAAGTGAGTACCAGATACTCACTTCCGAGGGGCAGGTACTCACTTCTGGCGGCATCGGCGCGAAAGTTGATGATCCCGGTGCGATGATCACGGCCTCCGCTAGGCCCCACGGCCTCCGAGGCCTCAGGGCTCCGCTAGGCCCCACGGCCCCTCCAATGGGTGCGCCACCCAAGCTCGACGCTCTCGCGCTCATCCTCAAGACGTCTGCGCTCCTTCGCAAACTGCTCATCGAGCCTGTCATGACAGCGCCAGAGGCCCTGCTCGTCCGCACTGAGCCCCTCGTACATCCACGCGACGCTCGCAGCCTCTCCTGGCATGCCCTCGGTGAGGGACTGGTAGCGCTCGACCCAACGCCGGCTCTCGGCATGCAGGAGCTCTAGGGCATCGAGCTCTTCGTAGGCCCTCCGTTCGCGGTTGCGCAGCCCGTCCTCTCGCAGCTCTATGTCAAGGCAGCACTGCCGATACCTGGCCACGTAACGCTCATCCTCCGCACCCTCCGCATAGCGCTCGCCATCGTTATTCTGCCAGCCCATGCCGCCCCTCCGCACTTGGCTCAGTACCAAGTCGCCTGCGCATGCTGAACTCGTCACGGTTCTGATAGCCCAGAAACCACACGGTATCGATGCTTTCGGCATCAAAGAGGTAGGTGTGGCCAGGGCCCATGTTGCCCTCGGGCCACGGACACGCCACGTAGTCCCACTCGCGCCCGTCCATAGGCGCCACCCCCGTGGCGTCATCGGATGCATCCGCCCCCACGGCACCCTGGACGCGCTGGCGCCGTCCGTAGATCATCACCTGGTGACGGGCGCCCCTGAGCGTGACGACGCTTCCGAGCGGGAGCCAGTCATCCGCACCAACGCCCCTAGCGTGACCATCCTGCATAACGACCTCCTGTCTCTCCTGCGCCAGCGATGCGCCCCGGGCTAACGACGCACGCGCCGGACGGGTATGCCGCGCTCGTCAAGCAGGGCGCGCAGGCGCCGCCGCCCGTCCTCGCCCAGAGGCCCAAGCGCCACGGGTATCGCCGGGGCCTCACGGATGCCCATAGCCCTATAGGTCTCCGAGGGGAGCGTCCTCGCCATCCCCCCAACGACGAGCAGGGCGTACCCTTCCGACCAGACAACCCTCGTCACCTCGTCGAGGGAATACGTACCCTCAAGCAGCGGGAAGTCGCGGTAACGTCCCTCGGTCATCTTCCGCACGCGCTTGCTGGGAGGCCTCTCCCCACTGCCGCACTCGGTGGCAGACCTGCTCACCGATGCGGAGGAGTCTGTCACCTCTGCCATCACGAGCACGCCCTCGCACCACTTGCCGCCCACCATGTGAATCTCGACGCGCTGCAGGTGATGAGAGCGAACCAGTGCGATGGAGGTGGTAGAGAACTGCCAGAACCCCCAAAACGAAATTACGATGAAGATAACGCGAAGGTGCACACGCAGGCTCCCGTGTGGAAGGCGCAAAACGAGAAAGCTCGCCCATACAGCAGCAACACCCACCGCAAGGAGGATAGCAAATACCCGCTTGGACATCGTATGTCTCGCGTAGAGGCGATAGAAGTCAGCGTCCACGACGAAGGTGGAGGCGATTCGCCTACCCCCGGAGCTCGACACATCCATCACAGCTCTCTCTCAGAATCATTAAGCCAGGCAGCATAGTCATCAAACATTGGGTCTAACATTCCATGAACCTCCTTGTCAGCACCAACCACACTCATTCCCACCGAAAGGGCAGCTCCCCCAAAAGCACCAATAGCCGCACCTGCAGCTCCTCCGATCCCTGATCCAATAAACCCGCAAATTACAATCGATCCCGCCCCAGTCACAAGTGTGTTATCAAGCTCAGAGCGAGCGTGTATCCTGCGGGATCGCTCGTCCAGGTAGAAGGCGTCATCGTATGCATCCTGATAGGAATGCATCGTCTCAGCGAGAAGGAAGGTGGCAGACGTCACACCACCAATGGTACTGAAGCCCTTGGCGAGCTCTTCAAGACCATAAGACCACATGGACGCTTCGAACAGGCCCGACACGACCGTGCCTATCGCCGTATCGGCAACGTCCAGGTCATCGGCGCCCTCGTGCTCGTCGTAGCCGGCATCGGCCAGGAAGACATCCCAGCTGGTCCCCGTCTCCTGCAGGATGGTCCCCAACTCGTCGCTGCACTGGGGGCTGAGGTAACCGTACTCGTCCCTAGCCCCCGTCACCAGCCCGGACTGCGCGAAACACGCAAGCGCGGCCCGCCTGGCCCCCTCATCCATCTCCATTATCTTGCCAAGGGCCGCTTCCAGCATCCTCTTGGCACTCTCGTAGGGGGCAGAGCCCTCGGGGAACGCGCGCATCATGTACAGCGCGCGAGAGACTTCGTCGGTATCCACCGCGCCCGTTTCGCTCATGGGGTCGCACGCAGCAATGCCCTGTACCACTACGTCCAGCTCACCCACCCAACCGTCATCCCATGCCGACCAGGAGCACGTCTGGCCATCGAAGCCGCTCGACGCGAGAGCCCTGGTGCCACGAGCCACCAAGTTGCACAGGCCCGATAGCTCGTCGTCGGAATAGAGCCCGTTCGTCTCCTCGCAGTACGAGTAGATCTTCGAGAGCACCTCGCCGGCGCGCCGGATCCTCTCCAAGTACCCGGGGATCGCGCTCGCGTACTCGCCAAGCGCGCCATCTTGTCCCGTGCCACGGCTCGTCGACGAGCTCAGGATCGACTCGGCCTGAGCGAGCATGTGTCGGGCCTCCTGCTGCATCTGGAGCCATTCCTCCTCGTCGACGGCCAACGTGCTCCCGAAGCGCGAGCTGAGGGCAGAGAAGACATGCCTGTCGGCGATCCCGATGATCCCACAGGCATACACCATGGCAGCGGTCAGCTTCGAGTACGCTGCGATGCGGCTCTTCGCCGCATCCCACCCCGGACCCGTCAGCGCCTCCTCGTCCGCGAACGACTGCGCCGCACGGCCGATGCGCTCGCACTCGTCACTCAACGCACTCATGACCCCGTACTTGCCCTCGATCTGCGCCTGCACGGCCGACGGTCTGATTTGGATCATCGGGGGACCTCCTCGTTCCGGTGGCTTTGGCCTCGATCGACGTCCCGCCCTTGGCACCTGGCATTTTGGCCTCAGTAGGTCTGGCCCTCGTCCCATTCGTCAAAGGTCGCTGCGGCAGACCCGATGGCATCGGCATCCGCGCCGAGGGCCTGGACGAGATCGCGCATCGCCCTGGCGAGCTCGTCGGCACTTGAGTGCACGCCACTCTCGGCGAGAGTGTTGTCATCGCCGACAACCTCCACGACACCAGGGGAGAACTGTGAGGAGAGCTCCTGCGCGTGACGGGCGGCCACCTCGGAATTGGACTTCGTGGTGCCTTCCATGGCATCCCCCTGAGAACGGCATCCGCTGAAGGAGCATCAAAGATAGCTTACCGCTTTCGAGCCATTGCCACTTCCGAGCCGTTGCGGCTTCCGAGCCACGCTCGCCGTCTGGACCGCCCAGGGGCATGCCGACAAGCGCTATGCTTGAACCTGAGCGGCCCGAGCGGCCCGAGTGCAACCGGATGCCGCAACCAGGGGACAAGTGACAGAGGGATGGTGCACATGTGTGGGGAGACGGGTGAGGCGGACGGCTTCCGTATAGAGCACGACTCCATGGGCGAGGTCCGCGTGCCCGCCGCGGCGCTCTGGGGCGCGCAGACGCAACGCTCCCTCGAGAACTTCAGGATCGGGACCGAGACCATGCCCGGTGGCATCATCCGCGCATTCGCCATCCTGAAGAAGGCGGCCGCCCAGGCCAACGCCGAGCTGGGCTGCCTTCCCGCCGCCGACGCCAGAGCCATCGAAGCCGCCTGCGACGAGATCCTCTCCGGAGCGCACGAACGAGAGTTCCCCCTCAAGGTCTGGCAGACCGGTTCGGGCACGCAGACGAACATGAACCTCAACGAGGTCATCGCACGACGGGCGAACCAGATCGCCAACCGGGCAAGCCCAATCGTCAGCCAAGCCAGCCGGCTCGCCGACGAGCACGGGGTCGCGCTGGAGAGGCCCATCCATCCCAACGACTCGGTCAACCGCTCCCAGTCCTCCAACGACACCTTCCCCACCGCCATGCACATTGCCGCAGTCCTTGCGGTCAAACGGCGGCTCATCCCCGCCGCGCGGGAGCTTGCCCAGACCTTCAGGCTGCTCGAGGAGAAGAACACGGGCATCGTCAAGAGCGGCCGCACCCACCTGCAGGATGCGGTGCCCATCGCATTCAGCCAGGAGATCAGCGGCTGGCGGGGCCTCGTCGAGGCGGGCATCGAGCAGCTCGAGGCGAGCCTGCCCGGCCTCTGTCGCCTCGCCCTCGGAGGAACCGCCGTGGGAACCGGCCTCAACGCACCCGCAGGCTTCGATGCGCTGGTCGCCCGAAAGATCGCCGACATCACAGGCGAGCCCTTCGTGAGCGACCCCAACAAGTTCCATGCGCTCACGGGCAAGGATGCGCTCGTGTTCAGCCACGGAGCCGTGAAGGCGCTCGCCGCAAACATGATGAAGGTCGCCAACGACGTCCGCTGGCTGGCGTCCGGCCCACGCCTGGGCCTGGGCGAGATCACGATTCCCGCCAACGAGCCCGGTAGCTCCATCATGCCCGGCAAGGTCAACCCCACCCAATGCGAGGCCGTCACGATGGTGGCCGTCCAGGTCATGGGGAACGACGCCGCGATCGGCATGGCCGCGAGCCAGGGCAACTTCGAGCTCAACGTCTTCATGCCCGTCATCGCCTACGACTACCTGCAGTCCGCATGTCTCCTGGCAGACGCCATCCGCTCGTTTGACCACAACTGCACCGCAGGCATTCGTGCCAACCGCGACAGGATGAGCGACAACCTCCATCACTCGCTCATGCTCGTCACCTGCCTCAACCCCTATATTGGATACGAGAACGCGGCACGTGTCGCACACAAGGCCTTCGACGAGAGCACGAGCCTGCGTACGGCTGCAGTCGCCCTGGGTTACCTGACGGAGGCAGAGTTCGACAAGGTCTTCAGACCCGAGGAGATGGTCTAGCGCATGGATGACACCAGCAGGCGGAGCCTAGAGCTCCACGAGCAGCTGCACGGCAAGATCGAGGTCATCTCTCGCAGGCATGTGGAGACCCGCGACGACCTGTCTCTGCTCTACACGCCCGGCGTCGCAGAGCCCTGCCGGCAGATCCAAGCAGACTACTCCAAGTCCTGGGACCTCACACGTCGTGGCAACATGGTCGCCGTCATCACGGACGGCACCGCCATCCTCGGCCTGGGAGACATCGGGCCCGCCGCAGGCATGCCCGTCATGGAGGGCAAGTGCGCCCTCTTCAAGGAGTTCGGCGACGTCGACGCCTTCCCCCTCTGCATCGACACCCACGACGTGAATGAGTTCGTCCGCACCGTCTACCTCATCAGCAAGTCCTTTGGCGGCATCAACCTCGAGGACATCGCCGCCCCGCGCTGCTTCGAGATCGAGCGCAGGCTCAAGGAGCTCTGCGACATACCGGTCTTCCACGACGACCAGCACGGCACAGCCATCGTGGTGGCCGCAGCCATGATTAACGCCCTCAAGGTCACCGGCAAGCGGATGGGGCAGGTCAAGATCGTCATCAACGGTGCAGGCGCAGCGGGTTGTGCCATCGGCGCGCTGCTCGCCCACATGGGCTTTGGCAACGTCGTCATGTGCGACGTCAACGGCATCGTCTGCGAGGGCGACGAGGGTCTGAACTCTGGCCAGGAGGCCATCAGCCACGTCACCAACGCCGACCACGAGCGCGGCACCCTCGCCGACGCGCTCAGGGGTGCCGACGCCTTCGTCGGCGTCTCTCGCCCAGGCCTCGTGACGGCCGAGATGGTCGCCAGCATGAACGAGGGCATCGTCTTCCCCATGGCCAACCCCACCCCCGAGATCATGCCTGACGAGGCGCTGCGTGGCGGTGCCGCAGTCGTGGGCACCGGTCGCTCGGACTTCCCGAACCAGATCAACAACGTGCTCGTGTTTCCCGGCATCTTCAAGGGGGCACTTGCCGCACGGGCGAGGGAGATCAACGAGGCGATGGAGGTCGCAGCGGCACAGGCCCTCGCGTCGCTTGTCCCTGACAACCAGCTGAGCGCCCGGAACATCATCCCGTCCGCGCTCGACAAGTCCGTCGCCGACGTCGTCGCCCGAGCGGTCGCGGATCGCGCACGCGGATAGGGCCAGGTCCCAAGCGGCCCGCACGATCCATAACCAGACCCATGACCAGGCCCGCATTCGGAACCACACCAGGTTCAGAGCCACACCAGGCCCCATCGCCCGATGTGCTCTCGGCGAAGTTGCAAAAGCTATCCTCGTGCGCCAGGATGCCCCATGCGACAATGAGGCCCATATGCACCTGTCACCGATACGCGAGGGGAGGGGCCCATGAATGACCGCAAGCCGACAAAGCGCCAGGCGCCAACCGCGCGCGGACGCGGGGGAGCAACGCGCTCCAGCAGCCACAGCCACACGTCACGGGCCACCTCCCCACACCCGTCGAGGGGCGCCCGCACCTCGCACGCGGAGCGCGGTGTCAGTCGCGAGCTGCGCGGGAGCCGCGAGGACCATTCCAATCGCAACCGCATGCACCCCGCCCGCACGACGCGCGCCCAGACCATGACGCAGAAGCGCACCGGCGCCGCGCGCGAGTACAGCAACAGTCGCGCGCGCAGGGCCGCCTCGGCCACCAAGCCACGTGCCGCCTTCCTGAAGCCCGTCATCGGCATCGTGGCAATCCTGCTCCTGCTCAGCATGCTGCGGCTCGTCCTCTGCTCGTCGCAGGACCGGCAGTGGGCGGAGAGCATGGCCCAGCAGTCGAAGGTACGCGTCACCACCGGTCTGGACAGCTCGACGGACCTCTACCACAGCCCGTTCAGCTGGAGCAACCTCGTCAAGAATGGCGACCGCTACAGCTATGTGGTGAATGGCGAGACGCTCTCGCACCTCGGTGTCGACGTGTCCGAGCACAACGCGAGCATCGACTGGTCGAAGGTCGCGGCCGACGGCATCGAGTTCGCCTACATCCGCGCGGGCTACCGCGGTACCGTCGAGGGCAACATCGCCCCCGACGCCACGTTTGACGCCAACCTCTCGGGTGCGCAGGCCGCCGGCCTCGACGTGGGCGTCTACTTCTACTCCCAGGCCATCAACGAGGACGAGGCCGCCGAGGAGGCCGGGTTCGTCATCCGGAGGCTCAACGGAACGCCGATCACCTATCCCATCGCCTTCGACCTCGAGCCCGGGGCCAGCGGGACCGACCGCGTCTCCAGCCTCTCCCAGGACCAGCTCACGAAGGTCGCGGCGGCGTTCTGCCGCACCTGCGAGGCGGGCGGCTACCACGCCGTCGTCTACGGCAGCCAGGTGGACCTCGCCCACTACAACCTCGAGGACCTCACCTCCTACGGATTCTGGTATGCCGAGTACGAGTCCCACCCCACGATGGGCCTGAACTTCGCGCTCTGGCAGTACAGCAGCAAGGGATCGGTGGACGGCATCAACGGGAAGGTCGACCTCGATCTCGACCTCACCCCCGTCACTACCGCCAAGAAATCCCAGTAGGGACGACCTGTCGAGAGGGGCGCGCCCAACGCTGGGACAGGACCCCCCTCGACCGGCTCCTGTTGACCGCAGGTGCTCCGCATGCTACGCTCGCATCGTTATATATGAACGATTGTTCATACGTTTACGTTAGGGGGCACGATGTCCTGCCACTGCTGCAACCACGCCGCACACCACAGCCACCGTCACGACGAGGGGCATGACGAGACCGGGGTCAGCTGTCACAGCCACGACGCTGACGCTGACCAGGACGAGGACCCCAAGGCGCGCCTGAGGAAGATCGTCGTGGCAGCCGCATTGCTGCTTGCGGCCAGCGTCCTCCAGAGGCTCGTCGAGCTGCCCCTCTGGCTGCAACTGCTGGCCTTCCTGCCCAGCTATGCCGTCGCAGGCGCCTCGACGCTGCGTGAGGCGGCCGAGAACATCGGTCGCGGGGACCCCTTCGACGAGGACTTCCTGATGTCCGTCGCGACCATCGGAGCGCTGTTCATCGGCTTCATACCCGGCGGCGAGCCCATGTTCGCCGAAGCCGTCTTCGTCATGCTGTTCTTCGAGGTCGGCGAGCTCTTCGAGGAGATGGCCGAGGACAACAGCCGCAAGTCCGTCGCCAAGCTCATGGACATTCGCCCCGACACAGCGAGCGTCGAGCGGGCGGGGGCGGTCGAGGTCGTCGACCCAGGATCCGTGGGGCCGGGCGAGACCATCGTGATCAGGCCGGGCGAGCGTGTCCCCTTGGACGGCGTGGTCCTCGAAGGTGCGTCGAGCCTCGACACCGTCGCCCTGACCGGTGAGTCCCTCCCACGCGACGTCACCGTCGGATCCGAGGTCGTCTCTGGCTGCGTCAATGTGTCCGGCGTGCTGCGCGTCCGGGTGACCCGGTCCTTCGGGGAGTCCACCGCCAGCAAGATCCTGCGCCTGATCGAGGATGCCGGGCAGAACAAGTCCCGCTCCGAGGGATTCATCCGCCGCTTCGCGAGGGCCTACACACCCGTCGTGGTGTGCCTGGCCATCGTGGTCGCCCTGCTCCCCCCCATCGCAAGCGGCGACTTTGGTGCCAACTTCGCCACCTGGCTGCTGCGCGCCCTGACCTTCCTGGTCGTGTCCTGCCCCTGCGCCCTGGTGCTCTCCGTGCCCCTGACGTTCTTTGCCGGCATCGGCGGCGCATCCAGCCGCGGCATCCTGATCAAGGGCTCCAACTTCATGGAGGCCCTCGCCACGGCGGACACCGTCGTGTTCGACAAGACCGGGACCCTCACCCAAGGAAGCTTCGAGGTGGGCGGCGTGCATCCGTCCCTCGTCGACGAAGACCAGCTCCTGCACCTGGCAGCCCATGTCGAGAGGAACTCGACCCACCCCATCGCAGCAGCCCTGCGCCAGGCCTATCCCGACGAGGCGGACGACTGCTCCATCACGGACGTCTCCGAGATCGCGGGTCGCGGCGTCGTCGCAAGCGTCAACGGCCGGAGGGTCGCCGTGGGCAACACCAGGCTCATGGACCAGGTCGGAGCCGCATGGACCCTCTGCGAGGGGCACGTCGACGACGGGACCGTGATCCATGTGGCCATAGACGGAAGCTACGCCGGCCACGTCGTCATAGCCGACCGCGTGAAGCCTGACGCCGCCGAGGCCATACGCTCCATTCGGGCAGAGGGCGTCCGCCGCATAGTCATGCTCACGGGCGACCGCAGGGAGGTCGCCACCCACGTGGCCAAGGAGCTTGGAATCGACGAGTGCCGCTCCGGGCTCCTGCCAGCCGACAAGGTCGACGACGTCGAACGTCTGCTGGCGGAGAAGGGCGAGGGCGCCTCTCTGGCGTTCGTCGGCGACGGCATCAACGACGCGCCCGTGCTGGCACGCGCCGACGTGGGCATCGCCATGGGCGCAATGGGATCGGATGCCGCCATCGAGGCGGCCGACGTCGTCCTGATGGACGACCGGCCGTCCAAGATAGCCACGGCCATCCGCGTCGCCCGACACACGCTGGCGATCGCCCGCCAGAACATCGCCTTTGCCATCGCGGTCAAGGTCGCCATCCTCATCCTCGCCACCATGGGCCTCGCCCCCATGTGGCTCGCCGTCTTTGGCGACGTGGGGGTCATGGTCCTCTGCGTCCTCAACGCGACACGGGCCTTGGGTCAAGCGGCACCTCGACGCTGACGACGAAGCGTGGCCTCGCGGTGATGCGGACCGTCGCCCCCAGCGCCGCAGCCGCGTGGCGCATGCCACCCAGTCCCCCGCGCTCGTCGATCTTTCCGTCCACCGGACAGACGCCGTCGTTTGTGACCCTCAGGCGCAGAAGCTCCTCCGTCTGGTCCAGATGCACCCACACCCGACGCGCCTGCCCGTGGCGCACCGCATTGGTGCAGGCCTCGCGCAACGTGTTCACGAAGAACGCCGCGACCGGGCGCCCTGCGGGCAGGGACCCGGTCACGCACACGTCCACGCCCGCCAGGCCAAAGGCCGCCACGAGCGTGTCGAGCGACCTGCAAGGGTTCGCCTCGTGCGGGTCACGCAGATCGGAGGTTATGTCATCCAGGAGCACCTGCAGGTGCTCCACCGTCTCGTCCGAGACGTCCCCGTCCTCAAGGCAACGGTGGAGGATGGAGAGCCTCTGGCCGATCACGTCATGGACGCGCGCCCGCATGGTGAGGCGTGCCTCGATCCGAGCCGTCTCCTCCACGTTCGCGAGCGAGTCGACAAGCCTGCGACGTGCCCCCTCGAGGCTCTGGTTGACGGCTTGGGCCCCCTGGCGCAGCCGCTCCTCCTCCGTGATGTCGAGGGCGAGGATGCATACGCTGCCAGAACCCAGCGCAACCATGTCATGGCGCATGAGGTAGCGCACCTCATCCGAGGTGACGCCCACGCGCACCCCGCCATCGGACACCCTGCCGCCATCGTGCGCCATCGCAGCCGCCGCGATCTTCTCCCATGCCCCGCTCAGATCGCCCAGGTCGGCCGTGAGGCCCAGCGTGGCGAGGCAACGACGCATGCAGTCGTTCATGAAGAGCACCCGCCCGTCCCTCGTCACGCAGAGGACCCCCTCGGGCAGCTCGGACAGCGTCTGCAGGGGTGAGAGGCACGTGAGGGAGCCGTTCAGCCGGTCATGCGCCCACCGCACGAGGCTGACCGTGCGATAGAGCATGGCCGCCGCCAACAGGACGAGGCAGACGAACCAATGCTCGCCGACGACCAGCGACGCATGCGTGGTCGCAAGGAGCACGAGCACGGACTCGAGAGCGACGCCCAGGCGCGTCCCCAGGAGAGGTCCCGGGCGCCCGGCCCCCACCTCCGCCTCGGAGGGCGGCACGGAGGGCACCATGCCCGATGACGGCCCCACGACACGCAGCGCTCCCAGGGCGAAGCACGCGTACCCGACTGCGGCCATGGCGTCGACCGGAACGCCGAGGACGCCAAACTCCACCACGAGCACGACAGGCCCCTCCGTCATCTCGACGCAGAGGATGGCAGTGACCACGAGCGCGCCCGCGAGCGAGAGCTCATGGGCCAAGTGGATGGATCCCAGGGGGAGGTCCTGGCGCGAGAAGAGCGATGCGACGTAGATGGTCTGCAGGACCGACTCGAGGCAGAACAGCACCACGAGCAGCTCGCACACCAGGAGAGCGGGATGCGGCGGTCCGCCTAGCATGCCTCGCCCACCTCCCCCTGGGACATGACCGTACCACGGGAAACCGTCATATGGACATGCAGGACCGTGTCATCGACATCGACGGCGGATGCGGCAAGGCCGTGCGCTGGGTCCCCGCGCAGCTGGCGGCCCAGCGCCTCGCAGGCCTCCTCGTCCCCCACGTCCACCGCAGCCCTGAGCTCTATGTGGCCCGCTCTGCCTTCTCCCAGATGGACGATGAGGGTCGCCCCCTCGTCCTTGCTGACCAGCATCAGGAGGTCGTGGATGCAGTCATAGAGCTGTCCCATGCACGCGTTGGACAGGTTCCCCGAGACGTCGACGGACATCGCGCAGACCATGCCCGCGCTGCGCACGTCGGCGACGATCTCGTCCAGCAAAAGATGCAGGTGCTCGGCACCCAGCGGGTCGACGCCGTCCCCCGCAAGGGCGAGCGCGCCCCTGCGCTTGCAATAGGCGACCAGCAGCTTCACCAGGACGAGCCGGCGTCGACGCCTTTCTCGCGAGGTCTCGTCCCCCGCGTCTGGGAGCGAGGACAGGATGTCATGCATGAGGTCGACCGATTCCGAGAGCAGGGGCTCGACGTCGGCAACCAGATCCCTCTCGATGCGACGGGCCAACAGCTCCTCGCGAACGCCACGAGCCCGTTCGATGGCACGGTTATGCCGCTCAAGATCCTCACGACGCAGGTCAAGGGCCCGTCGCAGGTCATCGAGCTCCGCGATGTCCTCGGTGAGGACGGCCATGCCCCCGGGGATGCCAAAGGCATGGCAGACGAGGTGCAGGGGCAACCTGAAGCTGGTCATTCTCCCACGGGGAAGCTCGAGGCCCGCCAAGGCACGCCATGCCCGCTCCGTGAGGGGGGTGGCAGAGCGGGACGCAAAGGCGGTGGCACCTTCGGGCGAAAGGATCTTGATATCGAGGGGGAGGTCCTCGAACAGTCGGGCGACACCGCGATACGAGGGCAGAAGACCCAGGTCGAGGCTGGCCTCCACGACGATGACCGAGATGGAGGTATACAGCAGGCAGTAGTTGGTCAGGTACGCAAGCGGAACCCTTAGGGCATACAGCAGCGAGTAGGCGATGCCCAGCACAAAGACGAGGGCCACCAGCAGAACCACGCGGCGCAGCGCCTTGCGGGCATGAATGACGATGAGGGCAAGGAAGGCAAGCAGCATGACCGCGGTCCACACGTGAACGGCGGCATAAACCGGTCCATAGGCATAGTTCACGTCCCAAGCGGGGTCCAGCCGGTCGAAGACGAAGGCAAGGCCGTGGAGACCGTTGGTGGCCACGGCACCAAAGAGCGCGGCGCCCACAAGCACCGCGCCCCTGCGCACAATGGTGGCCCACGGGCATCCCTCCAGGCCCGACACCCGCAGCGCGGCGAGGACCAGAAGGAGGGGGAGGTACACGATGGGGATGTAATAGAGATACCAGCACAGCTCAACGACGGCGTCCGACACGGCCGTGTACTTGACGAGCGCGTCGATGTTCCAGGTGACAAGCAGGATGTCGATGAGCAGGAGCCGACGCCTGACGACGGCGTCCGCACAGCGATGGCTGACCGAGATGCCCCACAGGGAGAGCAGGGGAAGGGCGACGACCATAAGGGCCGAGGTCCCCAACGGGTTCTCATGCGGATAGGGAACCACGGGCACGACGGAAGGCCCCCATGACCGCAAGGAAAGGAGCGCGGGGACCACCAGGGCCGCCGCGACGGCAGGACCCTGCCACCCGTGCCTGCATGCGTACCGTGTCGCCATGTCACCTCCCAAGGCCGTCGAAAGGGAGGGTGCACGCCTCATCGGCCAAAAGGCAAGACGTGTGTCCTCAGGGTAGCAGAGCGGGAGGCACCGCCACCTGCCTCAACCGCGAGGATGGCCGCAGTTCTGGCAGAACCTGCCCGCGTTCCTGGTTCCACACTCGGGGCAGAACCATTCGCTCGCAGGTTGGGGCTTCGGGCTGCCACAGCCTCCGCAGAACCTGCCGGTGTTGGTCTCTCCACAGGAACAGGTCCATGCATCCGGGGACGGAACAGGAGCAGGCGATGGCGCGGGACCGGCGGGCTGTCCCACCTGGTAGAGCTGCTGGGCGTTGAGCCCGCCCATGGCGCCCGCCATACCCATGCCCATGAAACCGGCCATCGCCCCGTTCTCGTTCGCGGCTGCGGTGCGCATGGCGTCGGACTGGGCGGCGGCGATGTTGGCCGCAGCCATGGTGGGGTCACGCATGACGGCGGCACGCTGCAGATCCTTGATCATGCGTTCGTCCTCTGGGCTCGCGCTGATGGAGTTCATGCCAAACGAGGCCACTGATATGCCGCGCAGTCCCGACCAAGTGTCCGAGAGGACGTCGTTCAGGGCCTGGGCGAGCTCTGCGGTATGGCCGGGAACGGCGCTGTAGCGGATACCCATGGCCGATATCCTCGCAAAGGCCGGCTGGAGTGCTGTGAGCAGCTCGCTCTTGAGCTGGCTGTCGATCTTGTCGCGCGTGAAGGCCGTCTCGACGTTCCCGCAGACGTTCTTGTAGAACAGCAGCGGGTCCGTGAGCCTGTACGAGTACTCCCCGTTGCAGCTGACGGAGATGTCGACGTCCAGACCTATGTTTGCATCGACCACACGGAAGGGCACGGGGGATGGGGTACCGTACTTGTTTCCCATGACCTCCTTGGTGTTGAAGAAGTACACGCGCTGGTCCTTCGCGGGGCTGCCCCCAAAGGTGAGGCGCCTGCCCGCCTGGGAGAAGGTAGCGGCAATCGACTCGCCGAGCTTCCCCGTGAAGATCGAGGGCTCGCTCGAGGCGTCGTACACGAACTCACCCGGCTCCGCGCAGACCTCCACCACAGCCCCGGACTCGACGATCATCATGCACTGGCCGTCGCTCACATTGACGATCGACCCATCCGAGATGATGTTGGCCTCGCCGGAGACGTTCGAACCGCGCCCGCTCGCACGCTTCTCGCCCTTTGCCGCAAGCACGTCGGCGGCAAGTGACTCGCAGTAGAAGTAGTCGCGCCAGCTGTCGGCCAGCACGCCCGAGAGCGCGCCGATGCCCGCCTTCAGAAGTCCCATGCTCCCTCCTCTGTCATACCCGTCATCTGGTCTCGGCGCGTCAGGCCACGGCACCACCGCAGTACTCGCAGCGACCGTTGGCATCGGGCATGGTGGTGGCGCCGCAGTGTGGGCACACCACGGCCGCCTTGGGGGCAGCCGCCTCGGCCACGGCTGCACGCACGTTCTCGCGCACGGACGTGAGCGCCTCCTTGATCTCGCGTGCCTGGTCCATGGCGGACTGGTAGTCCGGCGAGCCGGGGCTCTCGATGCGCATCGAGTTGATACGGAACTCGATCTCGTCGAAGTAGGGCGTGTTGACGTTGATGATCACGTAGATGTCGTAGTCGGTGTCATAGCGTGGCGGGTCGTAGCTCACGCGCTCTCCGTCGGGACCTTCGCGATAGAGTTCCTCGCGCGTGGTGCGCACGTCGACATTGCAGCCCGTGACCTGGGAGAACGACATCACGTCCGGGTTGCTGTCCCGCCAGCGGCCACCTGAGGGGGTGACGACGAACCTCTGGGCGTCCTCGTCGAGGAGGATCTTCGTTCTGTCACCAAGGGTGCGCGTCACGTTGAGCGCCGTCACGGCGGCCTTGTTGGCCTCGCGGTAGTCGAGCTGTTCGCGAATCTGCTCGACGGTGCTCCTGCGACGGTCGCTGAAGAACGGCGAGAGCTTCGCCGCGCAGGCCTTGCAGAGGTTCCCATCCTCGAGCTTGCGATTGCCCAGAAGCCCGATCTCGCCGCCACAGATGGCGCAGGTCTTCTTCTCGAACAGGTTTCCAAAGATGCCCATGGGTCCTCCCGTCACCGAGGTTGGCCTTAGCCGCCTGCCTCAGATGGTGACGGTCCCCGCCTCGGTCCGGAATGTCCCCGCGTCCCTTTGCGGCATGTGGACATGGGCCACTTGTCCCAAACGACGGCATGCCTCCCAAATGCCCCGCACGCGTCACCTGGGAGCGGCTTGCACGCGTCACTCGCCCCTGAGGCGCGGAACGACGTAGCCCCGCGAGACCACGTCGACGGCCAGGCGCATGATGCTGTCGTAGCCCGTCTTGGCAAGGATCTCGGATATGCGGCGCTTCACCGTACCCTCCGAGAGGAAGAGCTCCTCGGCGATCTCACGGCGCGACTTGGCCTCGCAGACCAGGCGCAGCACGCCCATCTCGTCCGACGTGAGCCCCGAGACGAGCTGGTCTTGGGCCGGGGCGTTGGGGAAGGTCTGGTAACCTGCCATGGTCGAGCGCAGCAGTGCCAGAAGCTCGCGCGTTCCCACGTTCTTGTAGACGAAGCCATCCGCACCCGACTCACGCGCCTGCTCAACGAAGGTGACCTCGGGCATGCCGGTCATGACGATGCAGCGGACGGTGGGATGCGCCGCCTTGATGCGCCGTACCGCGGCGATGCCGGACTGGCCACCCTCCGTGCAGACGTCCATGAGCACGAGGTCCGGGTCGAGCCGCTCCACGGCAGCGGGGGCCTCGGAGGCATCCGAGAGGGACGCCACCACCGCCATGTCATGCTCCTGGCCGATGGCAACGCGAAGCGAGTCACGTAACATGGCCTGGTCGTCCACGATCATGACACGGATCATTGCGCCCCCGTTCGGATGGATGCTCACCTGCATTCTATCGGGTGTGGGACCCAATTGGTCCAGCTGTCCCAAATTGGCCCCCTCTCTTTGGCCCCGGGGTCATTCCGACGGGGGCAAATAGCTGGCAAGATGAGACCAATCCCAGTGTGGGGGAAGTCGGCGGAACCGATTCGCCACGACGGACGAAGGAGGTTGTCATGAGGAGGCGCATGCCCGTCATCGTCTCGACGATCGTCGCCGCGCTGTCTCTCTGCATGCTCCTAGTGGGCTGCAGCGCGGGTGGGGCTGGAGGAGGTGCCAAGCCGGCCGACAAGTCCCTTTTCACAGGCACCTGGGATCTCGTGCGCATGAGCGGCGACAAGCCCGACGACAACCTGGGCGAGGATGACGTCGAACTCATGCGCTCTATGGGCTTTGACGTGTTCCTCAACCTCAACGAGGACGATACGATGGAGCTCGCCCTCTTCGGTTCCACGATGAGGGGCAGCTGGAAGGTGAAGTCTGCGGCGGAGATCGAGGTCACCCTGGAGGGGCAGTCGGTGTCCGCAACGCTCTCGGGCGAGGAGCTGACCCTCTCGCAGGAGGGCACCTCGATGATGTTCAAGAAGGGCAAGGAGAACAAGAAGGCACCAGACGGCACCATCGGAAACCCCGACGAAAGCGTGGCGAACGCGCTCACCGAGGCCGAGTCCGACACTGACACGATCAAGCCCATCGAAGCCGTCACCATCGCCGACGACGAGCACTGCACCATCACCGTCACAGGCATCGGGACCGACTGGTCTGGCGATCCTGGTTACGCCATGACCGTGACCAACAAGTCCGACAGGGCGATCGACTTCAGCAGCAAGATGGGGACCTTCTCGGTCAACGGCAAGATGATCGATGCCTACGTGTACGAGACCATCCAGCCCGGCAAGTACGTGGAGTGCTTCATGTACTTCAGCAAGAGCGATCTGGGCGGCGGCACCGAGGCCCTGAGCTCCGTCGAGGGCACGCTTTACATCTATGACGATGCCTCCTACGAGGACATCGCCGAGTACGCGTTCAACATGTAGGGGTCGGAACGCAGCACAGGGGCTGGCACGCAGCAGGCGCCAAGGGCCTCCCGAGTTTCGCCAAAGCGAGCTTCGGGAGGCCCTCCCCTGTCTGTGGCTGTCTGACGAACGTCGGGCGCAGCAGGCGCACGCCCCCGTCCAGGTGCTAGTCGCGCGTGAGCTTGCGGTGGAGGCGATGCGGGCGCGCCGCCTCCGCACCCAGGCGGGCGACGCGGTCCTTCTGGTAGTCCTCGAAGTTACCCTCGAACCAGTGCCAGGAGCCAGGGTTCTCGTCGGTGCCCTCCCAGGCCAGGATGTGCGTGCAGATGCGGTCCATGAACCAGCGGTCATGGCTGGTGACCATGCAGCAGCCCGGGAACTCGAGAAGGGCCTCCTCCAGCGCCTCGAGCGTCTCGGTGTCGAGGTCGTTGGTGGGCTCGTCCAGGAGCAGCAGGTTGCCGCCCTGCTTGAGCGTCAGGGCCAGGTTCAGGCGGTTGCGCTCGCCCCCGGAGAGGACGCCCGCCGCCTTCTGCTGGTCGGTCCCCTTGAAGCCAAAGGCGCTCACGTAGGCGCGGCTGGGGATCTCCTGCCTCCCCACCACGATGTAGTCGTTTCCGCCCGAGACGACCTCCCATACGCTCTTCTCGCCGTCCAGTCCCTCGCGGCCCTGGTCGACGTAGGACAGGCTCACGGTCTCGCCCAGCTCGAGGGACCCTGAGCTCACGGGCTCCTGCCCGACGATCATCTTGAACAGGGTCGACTTGCCGACGCCGTTGGGGCCGATCACGCCGACGATGCCGTTGCGCGGCAGACTGAAGCTCAGGTCGTCGATGAGCACGCGCTCGCCAAAGGTCTTGCGAAGCCGCTTGGCCTCCAGGACCTTGGTGCCCAGGCGCGGGCCCACGGGGATGTGGATGTCGGCGTAGTCGACCTTGGCGTCCGCACGCGCGGCCCGTGCCTCCATCTCCTCGTAGGCGGCGAGGCGGGCCTTGCTCTTGGCCTGGCGCGCCTTCTGCGAGCTGCGGACCCACTCCAGCTCGCTCTTCATCTTCTTGGCGCGTCTGGCGTTCTGCTTGGACTCCATCTCGAGGCGCCTTGCCTTGGTCTCCAGATAGGTGGAGTAGTTCCCCTCATAGGGATAGAGCGTGCCGCGATCGACCTCGCAGATCCACTCGGCGACGTTGTCCAGGAAGTAGCGGTCGTGCGTGACGGCCAGCACGGCTCCCTGGTAGTTCTTCAGGAACTGCTCGAGCCAGAGCACCGACTCCGCGTCCAGATGGTTGGTGGGCTCGTCCAGGAGCAGCAGGTCAGGCGCCTCGAGCAGGAGCTTGCAGAGGGCCACGCGACGCCGCTCGCCGCCCGAGAGGTGACTCACGGGCTCGTCCGGGTCGGGGCACTGCAGGGCATCCATCGCCTGCGAGAGCTGGCTGTCGAGGTCCCAGCCGTTGGCCGCGTCGATCTCGTTCTGCAGGTCGCCCATCTCGGCCATGAGCGCGTCGAAGTCCGCGTCGGGCTCGCCCATCTCCTCGCCTATCCTGTTGAAGCGCTCGATCTTTGCCAGGAGGCCGCTGAAGGCGACCTCTATGTTCTCCCTGACCGTCCTGCCCTCGTCCAGCGGAGGTTCCTGCATGAGCATGCCCACGCTGTAGCCCGGCGCAAGGCGTGCCTCGCCGTTGGAGATGTCCTCGATGCCGGCCATGATCTTGAGCAGGGTCGACTTGCCCATGCCGTTGGGACCCACCACGCCGATCTTGGCGCCCGGGAAGAAGCCCATGGTCACGTCATCCAGGACGACCTTGTCCCCGTGGGCCTTGCGCACCTTGTACATCTGGTAAATGAACTCCGCCATGTCACTCCTCGGGTCGCTGACGGCCTCTCTTCTCGACCATCCATTGTATACTCGATGCGTTAGATTCATTAATTTATCAATGGGCCCCCTGGGGGCGGGGCCGCATGGGACCAGGGGGCGGCGACGTGCTCAAGCACATTCTCATCGTGGCGACCGGCGGCACGATCGCCTCGACCCCACAGGGCGGGGGCCTTGCGCCCGGGCTCAGTGGCCGACAGGTGGCGGACTACGTGCCCCAGGCATCCGAGGTCGCCAGGGTCGACGTGGTGCAGCCCCTGAACATCGACAGCACCAACATGAGCCCCGCCGACTGGCTGCTGATCGCCTCGACGATCGCCGGGGCCTACGAGGACTACGACGGCTTCGTCGTGCTGCACGGCACGGACACGATGGCCTACACCGCAGCCGCGCTCAGCTACCTCATCCAAGGCAGCCCCAAGCCCATCGTGCTCACGGGATCCCAGCAGCCGATGGGAAGCCCCTTCACGGACGCACGCCTCAACCTGTACCAGTCGATCCTCTACGCTGCCGACGACCTCTCGAGCGACGTATCGATCGTGTTTGGCGGCCAGGTCATCGTGGGCACGCGCGCCCACAAGCAGCGCACCATGAGCTTCAACGCCTTCAACAGCGTGAACTTCCCGCTTCCCGCCATCATCCGCGCGGACCGCATCGTCCGCGACGGCGGGATGGGCATGTCCATCACGGGCGTCCCCACGGCACAGGCGACCCCGGATGGTGCGGCGCCTGCGCATGGAAGCCTCAAGCCCCCGACCCTCTATGACAGGCTCTGCGAGCGGGTGGGCGTCCTGCGCCTGACACCGGGGCTCGACCCCGCCATCCTCAGCCTTCTCGAGGGGAACTTCGACGCCGTGATCCTCGAGACCTACGGCATCGGCGGCATACCCCAGGGCACCGACGCCTCCTGGGAGCGGGCGATCTTCGACTGGGTGGAGGGCGGCCACACCATAGCCCTCACCACACAGGTCTCCGAGGAGGGTCTTGACCTGGGCGTCTATGAGGTCGGACGGGCCTACGCCGAGCATCCTGACATCCTCAAGGGCGACGACATGACCACGGAGGCCCTTGTCGCGAAGCTCATGTGGGCCCTGGGCCAGACGCGAGACCGCCAGCGCATCCGCGAGCTCTTCTACCGCCCCGTGAACCACGACCGCGTGCCGCGCCAGGCATAGGGTGCGGAGGCTACGAGCGCGACACCGGGCGACCCCAGGGCAGCTCCATGGAAACCCCAAGGCCGACGTCCCCGCATGCCGTCACAGGTCGCGGAAGCAGAACCGGCTCCGTCCCTCGGCATAGTCCGCAACGAGGTGGCCCTGACCGCGCAGCCGGTACTTGTAGGTGACCAGGCCCTCCAGGCCCACAGGGCCACGCGCGTGCAGCTTGCCCGTAGAGATGCCCACCTCGGCGCCAAAGCCGTAGCGGAAGCCGTCCGCAAAGCGCGTCGAGGCGTTCTGGTAGACGCCGGCGGAATCGACGAGCCGCATGAAGCGCTCGGCAGCCGCATCGTCTTCGGTCAGGATGGCGTCGGTGTGATGGGAGCCATGCCGGTTGATGTGCTCGATGGCCTCGTCCTCGCCGTCGACGACCCGTAGCGAGACGATGGGGGCAAGGTACTCCGTGTCCCAGTCCTCCTCCGTCGCGGCCTCGCAGGCGATGACGTCACGGGTTTGCGCGTCACCTCGCATGGCCACGCCCGCCGCGGCATAGGCCTCGGCCAGACGGGGCAGGAAGCTCGCCGCGATGCCCTCGTGGACCAGGATCGTCTCCACGGAGTTGCACGCCGCCGTGTACTGGCACTTTGCGTCGACGCAGATGGGCACGCCCCTCCCGACGTCCGCCGCCTCGTCCACGTAGATGTGGCAGATGCCGTCGGCATGGCCCATGACCGGTATGCGCGTGTTGTCCATGATGTGGCGGACGAAGGCGTTTGAGCCGCGGGGGACGAGCAGGTCGACCAGACCGAAGCAACCCAGGAGCTCGTCTATCTCGCTGTGCGCCTCCACCTGGAAGAGGCAGGAGGCGGGAAGCCCCGCCGCACGCGCGGACGAGAGGACAACGTCGAAGATGGCGCGATTGGTGCGGGCGGTCTCCGAGCCGCCCTTGAGGATCGCGCAGTTGCCGCTCTTGATGCAGAGGCTCGAGATCTGGACCAGGGCGTCGGGACGGGCCTCGAAGATGACGCCTATCACCCCGATGGGACAGCTCACCCGCGTGAGCTCCAGCCCCTCGTCGAGCTCGCGACGCAGCAGCACCCGTCCGACCGGGTCAGGCAGGTCGGCGAGGCTGTCGAGTCCTGCGCAGACGTCTGCGAGCTTGTGCTCGTCGAAGCGCAGGCGCCCTGCCACGGCCGCAGCCACGCCCCTCTCCCGTGCGGAGGCGAGGTCCCGGGCGTTGGCGGCGAAGATGGCGCCCTTGGCCTCAACGAGCCCCCGCCTGATGCGGGCGAGGGCCTCGTTCCTGCACTCCAGGGACGCGGAGGCCATCTCGGGGCTCTCGAGCTTCATGTGTGCGGCGACTTCCCTGACGTCAGCCATGGTTCCCTCCAGGTGCATGCGGGCCGCGCGGGCCGTTCGTGGGTGCATGCCCACGAGTCTACGCGAGTTGCCGAGTCCCGGGACGATCCGTAACGTCCACCTCATATGCGACGCCGCGGGCAAGGTAGGGCAGGAAGCGCTCGGCCGCGAGCGCGAGCGGACCACCCGCGCGCCGCACGACCCCGATGTGGCGACGGACGCACGGATCCAGGCGGCGCGCCTCGATGCGATAGGGGGCCCTCCTCAGGATGAGGGCAGGCAGGATCGAGATTCCCAGGCCGCTCTCGACCATCGACATGATGGCGTAGTCGTCCCAGGTGGTGAAGCAGACCCGAGCCTCGAGGTCCGCCGCCGAGAAGATAGAGGTCACCTCGTCGTCGCCACCCTTCTCGAGCAGGATGAACGGCTCGTCGCAGAGCGCGGCGACCTCCACGCTCCCCCGCCCTGCCAAGGGATGGCCCTTCGGCAGGACCGCCAACAGCTCGTCGGAGGCCAGCTCCTCGAAGGAGAGGCCCCGTGACGTGGGTCGATGCGACAGGAAGCCCAAATCCACGCGACCGTCGGCCACCCAGCGCTCTATCTCCGCGTAGTCACCCGTCAGGAGCTCGTAGTCTATGTCGGGGTAGTCCGCCCGGAAGGCGCTGATGGCGTGTGGAAGCCAGTGCGTCGCGACGGACGAGAAGACCCCCATGCGGATGGAGCCGGTCCGCAGTCCGTTGAGGTCATCGACCTGCATCCGCAACCGACGGTGCGCCTCACAGATCTCCTTCACGGTCGAGAGCAGGCACTCTCCGTCTGAGGTCAGGCGCGCACCACCCCTGCCCCTGTCGAGTAGCACCACGCCCCACTCGCGCTCGAGGTCTGCGATCATCCGGCTGACGCCTGACTGGGAGTAGGACAGCGCCCGAGCCGCCGCCGTTATGCTTCCCCTCTGGACGCATTCGAGAAATGCCTGGTACTTGAGGATGTTCGTATCCAAGGGCACCGTCTCCCCACGTCTCGCCGCCCCATGCTGTCATTCCATCACATTATGGCATCCTATATATGCAGAACATGCGCTTTCATTCTGCTCCCCCTTTCATGAGAATGCCACCTGGGATTGGTCCTTCCAGCCTGGGACACGGACGAGAGGGGTGGCATGTCAAGGGACGGAGCGAAGTACCTGGCTGCCCTTCTGCTCTTCGGTTCCAACGGGATCGTTGCGAGCGGCATCGCCCTCCCCAGCCACCAGATCGTCCTCTTGCGCACGTTCCTCGGGGCGCTGTCGCTCGCCGCCCTGGTCGTGCTTGGCCGCGGCGCGGGCCCCATCTTCCAACACCCGCGCCAGGCTGGTGCGCTCGCCGTCTCCGGAGCCGCCCTGGGTGTGGGGTGGCTCTTCCTCTTCGAGGCATATCGCCTGGTGGGCGTTGGCGTTGCGTCGCTCGCCTACTACTGCGGGCCCGTCATAGTGATGATCCTCTCCCCGTTCCTCTTCGCCGAGCGGCTGGGTGCGGCCAAGGTCGCGGGCATCGTCTCCGCCGTCTGTGGCGCGTCCCTCGTCGTCGCGCAGGGCGGGGGGAAGATGGACGCGCTCGGACTCCTTCTGGGGGCGCTGTCCGCCGTGATGTACGCCGCCATGGTCACGTTCTCACGTCGCTCGCCCGACATCCAGGGGCTCGCGGCGGCGTCCGTGCAGCTCGTCGCGAGCTTCGCCGTGGTGGCCGCCTACCAGCTCGTACGTACGCTCCTCTCACCCGCAGAGGCGGGGGAGACGCTGTCCTGCCTGGCACAGGTCGACTGGGGGGCCGTCCTGACGCTCGGCCTCGTGAACACTGGTCTGGGCTGCTACCTCTACTTCTCCTCCATCGGCACCCTTCCGGTGCACCGCGTGGCCATCTGGGGCTACCTCGAGCCCCTGTCCGCCGTCGCGCTCTCCGCCGTCGCGCTGGGCGAGGCCGTGACGATGGGGCGCGTCCTGGGGGCCATGCTCATCGTGGGTGGGGCGGTGGCGAGCGAGCTCGTCGGCCGCCGACGCGGCGTCCTGGTTGCCGCAAGCTAGCGACGGGCGCGGAAACGGGGCGCGTCCCCGGGCGCATGGGCCCCGCTCACGACAGAAACCCTCCGCCCAGGGTCCTGTTTGGACGGGTTTTCTGTGGGCTGGAAGCCATCGACGCCAACTGGTGTCACAATCCAAGGGACACCGCCCCCGCAGCTGCGGACACGCCGAGGGCTTTGGCGCGCCGCCCGGTACCAGCAAGGAGATTCGACATGCCAGAGGTCATCCGCAAGGTAAACGTCATCGGTCACCTGCACCCGGACACGGACAGCATCTGCTCCGCGATCGCATACGCCTACCTCAAGAACCAGATCGGCGACACGCAGTACGAGGCAAGGCGCGCCGGGGCCATCAACCGCGAGACCGCCTTCGCCCTGAAGCACTTTGGCTTCGAGGAGCCCCAGCTCATCACCACTGTCACTCCGCAGATCAAGGACATCGAGATCTCGCGCCAGCGGGGCATCGACGGCGAGATGAGCCTCTACGCCGCCTGGAACCTCATGCGCGACACCAAGACCGGCACGCTCTGCGTCGTGGACCAGGGCGGCAACCTCCTCGGCCTCGTCGCGGTGAAGGACATTGCCAGCGCCAACATGGACATCTTCGACACCGCAGTGCTCTCCAGCTCCAAGACCAGGTACTCGAACCTCCTGACGACCCTCGACGGCGAGATGGTCTGCGGCGACCCCGAGGGCAGCATTGAGAGGGGCGACATCCGCGTCGGCACCACGCCCGAGATGATGGACGGCAACGTCGAGCAGGACGACATCGTCCTGGTCACCAACCGCTACGAGACCCAGCGCTTCGCCGTGGAGGCGGGCGCCGGCTGCCTGATCATCTGCAACGGTGCCCAGGTCTCCCACGTCGTCGTGGAGGCCGCCCAGGCCAACGGCTGCACCGTCATCACCACCCCCTACGACACCTACGCCGCCGCACGCCTGGTCTCCATGTCCATCCCCGTGCGGGCCAGGATGCTGTCGGCCGAAAACGTCCTGCGCTTCTCGGTCAACACCTCCATAGACGAGGCCCAGAAGGTCATGGCCCGCTCCCAGCACCGCTTCTTCCCCGTCATGGACGAGGGCGGCGCCTACTGCGGCGTCGTCAGCTCGCCCAACATGGTCAACGTCAAGAAGAAGCACGTCATCCTCGTCGACCACAACGAGCGCTCCCAGGCGGTGGACGGCCTGGAGCAGGCCGAGATCATGGAGATCATCGACCATCATCGCATCGGCTCCATCGAGACCTCGGGCCCCGTGCTCTTCCGCAACATGCCCGTGGGCTGCACCTCGACCATCATCTACGACATCTACCAGGAGAACGGCGTCGAGATTCCGGCCGACATCGCGGGTCTCATGCTCTCGGCCATCCTCTCCGACACCCTGGCGTTCCGCTCGCCCACCTGCACGCCCCGAGACAAGTACGTGGGCGAGCAGCTGGCCCGGATCTGCGGCGAGGACATCGACAGCTACGCGGACGCCATGTTCGACGCCGGCGCCGACCTCACCGGTCGCACCGCCGAGGAGGTCTTCAACTCGGACTTCAAGGTCTTCTCGCGTGGCAGCGTCCGCTTTGGCGTGGGCCAGGGCAGCTTCATGACCGAGAGCTCGCGCAGGGCCGCCGAGGCCCTCGTCGGCCCCTACCTCAAGGCCGCCGCAGCCGCCAACGAGATCCCGATGGTCTTCTACATGTTCACCGACGTGAAGACCCAGACCACCGAGATGCTCTACTGGGGCCAGGACACCGAGGAGATCGTCTCGCGCACCTTCGGCGCTACGCCCAAGGACGGCATCGCGGTGCTGCCCGGCGTCGTCAGCCGCAAGAAGCAGGTCATCCCGCCTCTGATGGCAACGCTGCAGGAGATGGAGCAGGAATAGGCCTTCGTCGTGAGGCGCGGGTCAGGAGGTTGTCATGGCACAGGGGTCCAGCTTCTTCGCGCTGGTGTCGAGGATGAGATACATCGAGCGCTGGGCGCTCATGCGCAGCTCCCGTCCCGAGAACCTCTCCGAGCATTCCCTCGACGTGGCGATTATCGCGCATGCGCTCTGCACGCTCGCCAACGTCCGCCACGGGTGGCGTCTCGACGCCGAGAGGGCAGCGCTCGTCGCCCTGTTCCACGACGCGTCCGAGATCATCACCGGGGACATGCCGACGCCGGTCAAGTATGCCAACGGCACGCTGCGCGACGCCTACAAGGACGTCGAGGCGCAGGCGGAGCGCACGCTCCTGGACGAGCTTCCTGCGGATCTGCGTCCCACCTACGAGGACATATTCTTCCCCGCCGACGACGCGGATCCCAACGAGGGGCACCTGCGCCTCCTGGTGAAGGCAGCAGACAAGCTGTCGGCCCTCATCAAGTGCGTGGACGAGGCCCAGGCCGGCAACGCCGAGTTCAGGACCGCCGAGGCAGCGACCCGCACCAAGGTGGACGAGATGGCTGCCACGCTGCCGGAGGTCGCCGACTTCGTGCGCGAGTTCCTCCCCGACTACGGCTCCACGCTCGACCAGCTGCTGTAGGCGCCCCCTTGGGCCCTATAGCCAGGTGACGCTCACCTTGTCGACGAGTGAGTCAACCAGCTCGCGCGGGGCCGCCTGGGTACCGGACTGCATGACATTGGCGGCACCGGTCGCCATGGAGAGCCTGACCTTGTCCTCAAGGGGCAGGCCTTGCTGTTCGGCGTAGGCAAGGGCAGCCACGACGGAGTCTCCCGCGCCCACGGTCGAACCGACGGGAACCCTCACGGAGCCGCCTTTGACCACATGGTCGGCACTCACGAACAGGGCTCCCGCACCCCCCATGGAGACGACCACGTTGTCCAGGCCCCGCGAGACGAGCTCGCGGGCGGCATCCGCGACCTTCTCGTCCGTGTCGAGCGTGCGCCCCAGTATGCTGCCCAGCTCGATCTCGTTGGGCTTGATCAGGAAGGGGCAAGCCCTGATGCCCGCCACCAGCTTCTCGCCGTCCGCGTCCAGGAAGACCTTGGCGCCAGCCCCCCTGCAGGCCTCGACCCAGCCGAAGTAGGTGTCGTCGCTGGCCCCGCGCGCGACGCTGCCGGCGAGGACCACTATGTCGCCCGCGTCGAGCTCGGCGACCAGGCGGGCGAGCATCGCGTCGAGCATGTCATCGCTGACCTGGGGACCCGGCTCGTTGATGTCGGTGTGGGTGCCCCCCTCGGGGTCGATGACCTTGAGGTTGGTGCGCGTCTCGCCCTCCACCTCGAAGGCGCGGCACTCGATGCCCTGCTCGGCCAGGGTCTCCCTGATGTAGCGACCGGTGTTGCCACCCAGGACGGCCCAGGCGGTCGACGTGCCGCCCAGCTGACGGATGACCTTGGAGACGTTGATGCCCTTGCCGCCGGGATCCTGGCGCAGCTCGGTGATGCGCGTCACCGCATCGAGTTTGAAGTTGGGCGCCTGGGCGGTCTTGTCCAAGGCGGGATTCAGGGTGACGGTGTGGATCATGGGCTCTGCCCCCCCTCGCTTGTGCCGGTATGCGGCGCCTGCGGACGACCCGGGCGCCTTCCCTGATTCTACCAGCGAGCGAGCGCGTTGCCACGCGAAGGGCTATCGTCTTTCCTGCGGCAGGGTCGCCTTACGGCGACCGCCCGTCCGCGGCGGCGCCGGCCGCCGCGAGAGAGAGCGCCACCGGAAGGGGCCCCATGCACGCACTGCACGCACGTCTTCCCAAGAACTTCGTCCTGGAGGAACGCCTCGAGCGCTACGCCGACGGCATCGAGGCCTCGCCCGCCTCGTATGCGGGGCGCTGGGCCGAGGCCTGCTTCCCCGTAGGCGAGGCGCAGGGCGCGGAGGGGGCCCATGGGACGCGGACGCGCTTCGACGAGGTTCGGCTCGACATGGGTTGCGGCAAAGGCGCCTTCACCGTGCAGGCTGCCGCCGCCGAGAGGAACGTGCTCTTCGTGGGCGTCGACTCCGAGCCCGTCTGCATCGCCTACGCAGCCCAGAGGGCCGTGGAGTCTGGGCTGGACAACGTGGTCTTTGCGCCGGGCCTGGGCAAGGACGTGTGCAGGTTCTTCTCGGCGGGGGAGCTCTCCCGGATCTACCTCAACTTCCCCACCCCCTTCCCACGCAAGAAGGAGGCGACCCAGCGCCTGACCCACCTCGACCAGCTGATGCGCTACCGCACGGTGCTGGCGTCGGGCGGAAGCGTGATCCTGAAGACGGACAGCTATCCCCTGCGCGGCTTCTCGCAGACGCAGTTCGAGCTTGCCGGCTACGACCTGCTCTGGGAGTCCGACGACGCGCGCTCCGAGAGACCCGACGACCCCATGAGCTGGTACGAGGAGCGCCTGGGCCGCCAGGGGGCCACCGTCTTCGCCCTGGAGGCCACCCCCGGCCCAGCACCAAAACGCGTCGAGCAGACCGCGTCGCTCTCGCTCGTGGACTACCTGCCCCCGGAGCTTGACCAGATGGCATACGTCCCCCATGGCATGGAGGGGACGGTCACCAACCTGCGTAACCTTCGCAAGAAGGCACGGATGCGGAATAGGGGCGCACGTAATGGGTAGACCCGTAATGAGCGACAATGTTTACATAAGTTGACTTATACTGGTTGCCATGGCGGCAACCAGTGAAGGCATCCGAGAAAGGAACGCATCATGAGCAAGATCGCACGCGTGTATGGTCGCGAGGTCCTTGACTCCCGCGGCAACCCCACCGTCGAGGTCGAGGTCACCCTCGAAGACGGTTCCTTCGGCCGCGCCATCGTTCCCTCCGGTGCCTCGACCGGCGAGTTCGAGGCCGTCGAGCTTCGCGACGGTGACGGCGAGCGCTATCTCGGCAAGGGCGTCCTCGACGCCGTCGCCCACGTTAACGGCGAGATCAAGGATCTCCTCATCGGCCGCGAGGCGGGCGACCAGCGCGGTGCCGACCTGGCCATGATCGCCCTCGACGGCACCCCCAACAAGGGTCGTCTGGGCGCCAACGCCATCCTCGGCGCGTCGCTCGCCATCGCCCGTGCCGCAGCCGCCTCCGCAGGCCAGCCGCTCTATGCTTATCTGGGCGGAGCCAACGCCCACACCCTGCCCGTCCCGATGATGAACGTCCTCAACGGCGGTGTGCACGCAGACAACAACGTCGACTTCCAGGAGTTCATGATCATGCCGGTCGGCGCGCCCGACTTCAAGACCGCCCTGCGCTGGTGCGCTCAGGTCTACCATACCCTCAAGGGAGTGCTGAAGTCCGCCGGCCTCTCAACCGGCGTAGGCGACGAGGGTGGCTTTGCACCGGACCTCAAGACCAACGCCGAGCCCTTCGAGTATCTGATGGACGCCGTGCAGAAGGCCGGCTTCGAGCCAGGCCACGACTTCATGTTCGCGATGGACCCCGCCACCTCGGAGGTCTATAACAAGGAGACCGGCAAGTACGAACTCAAGGGCGAGGGCCGCGAGCTCACCAGCGACCAGATGGTGGACTACTGGGCAGAGCTCGTCGAAAAGTACCCCATCATCTCCATAGAGGATGGCCTGGACGAGGAGGACTGGGAAGGCTGGAAGAAGCTCACCGAGCGTCTGGGCAAGAAGGTCCAGCTCGTCGGCGACGACCTCTTCGTCACCAACACCGCCCGCCTGAAGAAGGGCATCGAGACCGGCGCGGCCAACGCCATCCTCATCAAGGTCAACCAGATCGGCACCCTGACCGAGACCCTCGATGCCATCGAGTGTGCCAAGCGTGCCGGCTACACGGCCGTCGTCAGCCACCGCTCCGGTGAGACCGAGGACACCACGATCGCAGACCTTGCCGTCGCGACCAACGCCGGTCAGATCAAGACCGGAGCCCCCGCCCGCACCGATCGTGTCGCCAAGTACAACCAGCTCCTGCGCATAGAGGATGCGCTGGGCGACTCCGCCGAGTACCTGGGGAAGGCCGCCTTCTACAATCTGGCGTAGCCTCGCCTGACGCAGCCTCGTCCATGTGCCGCAGGCCGTGGTCTGGCGGCTGGCGGCTGGTGGCTGGTGGCTGGTGGCTGGTGGCTGGTGGCTGGTGGCATTGTAGCCCGAGCTCAGGGCGCCCACGCTACGTTGTGTGGGTGCCCTGTTTTTGTCGAGGGGCTGTCGAAGTGAGTGTCTGTACATCAAAAGTGAGTGCAGTTCGCCAGAAGTGAGTACCAGTGCTCACTTCTGATAATCCTAACAATACGTGTACCTGCAGGTATGTCGAGAGACGCAAGTTCACCAGACGCTACATCCCCACCGAAGGCCCAAAAAGTACTCACTTCTAGCGCCCGATCCCCACAGCACCTCCGGTCCGCCTCGCGCGCCTGATCCCCACAGCACCTCCGGTCCATGCACAGACCGACGCCCGTGCGACCGACGTCCTACCATGCTTCCAGACCGCCGCCCCTCCCACCTGGGGCCCAGCGTGTCAAGGGAGAAACTGACGGCACCTCCGTCGAAAGGCCGTTTCGACCAGTGGGCACGGTTTCCGCCAAGGGCAACTGGGTAGACTAAGACGGGTCGTCGCACAGCGCCACGCTCTTCGTCATCTCCGAAGGGAGAGTCATACCATGGGCAAGACAGGCAAGAGGGTCCTCACCGCCGCAGGTACGCTTGCCGGCATCGCCGCGATCGGTGCCGGCTTTTCGGCATGGTCCAGGATGCGCTTCGGACGCTCGGGCACTGCGACCGCAGCGGAGGGCCTCATCCGTGCAAGCGGTGCGAGGAAACCCTTCCTGGGCAGGGACCTTGGCCTCTTCGAGGATGCCGTCGAGCGCCGCCGCGAGGAGAACGAGAGGGAGTACAGCCTCCCGAGCTGGCTCCGCCTCAAGTCCCTGGTCTTCGAGGAGACTTGCGACGGCATGAAGACCTTCCACCTGGGCACCACGGGCATGAACAGTCGTGCCATCCTCTACCTGCACGGTGGTTCCTACATAAGCCAGATCTCCGTGTGGCACTGGCTGTTTCTGGACAAGCTCTGCCAGGCGACGGGCGCCGAGGTCGTCGTCCCCATCTACCCACTTGCCCCGGCTCACGACTACGACGAGGCCTACTCCCTCCTGACAGACCTCTACGAGGCCCTCTGCAACCGCTATGGTGCGGACTCCATCACCCTTATGGGTGATTCCGCAGGCGGCGGCTTGGCCGCAGGCCTCGCGGAGTCGTTCGAGCACTACGACCTCCCACAGCCAGGACGGCTGGTGCTCATCTCGCCCGAGCTCGACATCACCATGCGCAACCCGGACATATCGGACTACTTCGATGTAGACCCCATGCTGGCACCCTGGGGACTGGCCCAGGCGGGTGACCTCTGGGCCGACGGCGACGACCCGTCGGGGTTCCGCCTCTCGCCCGTCAACGGAGACGTCACCCCCCTGCACAACGTCACCATCTATGTCGGCACACGGGAGATCTTCTACCCCGACTGCATCAAGTTCGACCAGAGGCTTGCCCAGGCCGGAGTCAGCCACAGTCTCGTGGTGGGCCAGAACCTCAACCACGTCTGGCCGCTCTATCCCATCCCCGAGGCACGTAGGGCGGTACGCGACATCGCCGGCATCGTACTGGGAACTCCCCAGCACGTCTAGTCGCCCAGGGGATGCCGGACGAGCCGTGTCCGGATGGGCTGTGTCCAGAAGCACCGCATCAGACGCGCCGTGTCCAGGCGCGCTCCAACGAGCGCGCACGCCAGGGGCGCTCGCGTGGATATCCGCAGGAGGGGCTCCCCATGCCAAAGATCACGCCAGGCAACCGACTGTACCTCTACCGGCTCTTCTCACGTGAAATCGGCTGTGGGAGACAAGAGCTCATAGGTCGCTTCGGAGAGGTCCTGACAAGAGACGGCATACTGCCCGAGGACCTTGACTGCACCGATGTGACGCAGCTCCTGGGAGAGCTTCCCGATCTCATCAAGCTTAGGATCTTCAGGAAGGGCCGTGTCTACGCGACCCTCCTGCAGCGACCAGAGCTGGACGAGATACTGGCGCGCGACGCACAGGCAGCCGAGAAGGGCGCGGGTGCCGCGGGCGGGGCGAGGTCTTGGAGGCACAAGAAGGGCAAGGGGGATCCCAAGCCCACCAAACCGCATCACAGGCGATCGAAGGCCCAGCCCACCGACGAGCCCCTCACGGCAGAGGCGACGGCCACAACCGAGCGGGCAGCCAACGTCGACAAGAGGCTCATGCCGACAGACGAACCTGCCGCACCAACCGTGCCAGCCATCCAGGACGAGGCGACGGATGCGGCCACGACCGTGGAGACATCGCCCGGAGCGGCGGCGATCTCCCCGGCCACCTCCACCGAGCGCAGGCCCCCCATCAGCCTCACCATAACCTACGACCCCCACGAGGGTGCCGGCACCTCCCCGCAACCCGACCTGCCCAAACGCTTCTCGACAGACGTCCACTGCAGGGACGAGGCGCTGCGGACCCTGTATCAGCTTCTCCCCTACGGGACCGATGTGATGGGGGTCCTCGACGAGGACTGGACCCTCGCGCGCTCGACGGGGACTGCCGCGGGAACGCGTGGGCGCATCACCTTCCCGCTGCGCTACCGCGATGGCACCGGCCTACCCCTGACGGTCACGCTGCTGCGCCAGCCGAGGTCAGTCTCGGGCAAGCGATGGAGCCTGGACTGCATGGACGGGAACGCCGCCATGGGCCATGCGCATGAAGACCCGGAAGCGGAGGGGACGTCCCTTGCCGACCAGGGCGCCTGGAGCGACCTGGTGACGGGGAGGACGGTGACACCCGACGCGTCACCAGACCCCGTGCGCGAGCTGGCGAGCTTTGCCATCCTGGGAGCCTGGGAGGACTTCCTGGGCCCACTCGCCGCCATGGCAGAGCCCGAGTGCTGGGACTATCCGGCAGGGGGAGCTTCGGGAAATCAGGGGACGGACGAGGGAGACCCCTACGGGGTGCTGCGCGAATACGTCGCACTGACCTTCCACCGCATCATGGGGCAAGGCAAGCTCGCCGTCGCAGACGACGGATCGCTCGCGGCATTCGACACGGGCCTCGTGGATGCAGACGCGCAAAGCATCCTCGCCTGCCTTGTCCCCAGCGGAGACGCCGTCATCGCATGGCGCCTTGCCGGGGTCTGCGTCGCAGGGTCGGGCGACCTTGGCGTGCGCGCCCTGGCGCTGCTCGCATCCCCTCCCGCCCGTGCCAGCTACATCGAGGACCCCTCGGACGCCCTGCCTCCCGAGGAGGGACGCCCGATCACCCTTGACGCCGACGAGATCGTCGGGCACCAGTTGGGGCGCCTGCCTCGCGCGTTCCTGGACAGCCAAATCGGCGCCGATGCGTCTGACGGCACGCTCGCCGACCTCGAGCGAGCCGTCAGCGCCGACCCCGGGCGCTTCGACCGCATCAGCCGTGCGCTGGACGACGCCTGCGCACACTCCCTCAGGCGCGTGCGGGCAAGCTGGCGCGCCTGCACGCCAATCTACGACCCCACGGCTGACGCGACCAAGCTTCTGGTGCCGCTCTGCCTCGCTGACAAGCGGCATGCGGACCGTGCGCTCGTACTGTCCCGCCAGGCGTCAGGGAGCTGCCTCGCTTCCGTCATCCTGACGCTGCCTCGCGCCCGTACGCTCGCGCGCGTCGTCTCCGGGGAGCTTCCCTCCTGGCTCGTCGGTGACGCTCGCTGAGAGGGGCCCACCACCCTGACCCAAGCCGCCACCCGAGCCAACCTTGAGGCCACCTGCACGGGAGCAGCCGACCCAGCGGCCGACCAACGGCCGCGCGTACAGCCGCCAACAAACCAACATGGCCGCAAGGCTGCGTGTTCATTCGGCAGCGCCTCGCGGTCGAGGTGGCGTGCCCCTCTCGGCTGCGACTAAACTGGGTAGGGTGTCAGTGCACGTCCGAAGCGCACAACCAGGGCATGCGCCCAAATGACCAGACCGAAGACCCACCCGCGACGACCGCTCGGAGGCCCCATGAGCAGGATCAAGATGAAGACGCCGCTTGTCGAGATGGACGGCGATGAGATGACCCGCATCATATGGCGGATGATCAAGGACGACCTGATCTGCCCGTTCGTCGACCTCAGGAGCGAGTACTTCGACCTGGGCCTCGAGATGCGTGACGAGACGGGTGACCAGGTGACCGTCGACTCCGCAGAGGCGACCAAGCGCTACGGCGTGGCCGTGAAGTGCGCCACCATCACCCCCAACGCAGCTCGCGTGGAGGAGTACGGCCTGCGCCAGATGTGGAAGAGCCCCAACGGCACCATCCGCGCCATGCTCGACGGCACCGTGTTCCGCGCCCCCATCGTGGTCAAGGGCGTCGAGCCCGTCGTACGCAGCTGGAAGAGGCCCATCACCATCGCGCGCCACGCATACGGCGACGTATACAAGAACGCCGAGATCCGCGTACCTGGCGCCGGCAGGGCCGAGCTGGTCTTCACGTCTGCGGACGGCAGCGAGACGCGAGAGCCCATCCACGAGTTCACGGGCGCGGGCGTGATCCAGGGCATACACAACCTGGACTCCTCCATCGGGAGCTTCGCTCGATCGTGCTTCGAGTACGCGCTCTCCACCAGGCAGGACCTGTGGTTCGCCACCAAGGACACCATCAGCAAGACCTACGACCACCGTTTCAAGGACGTCTTCGCCGAACTCTACGACAAAGAGTACCGCGGCCGCTTCGAGGCGGCAGGCATCAAGTACTTCTACACCCTGATCGACGACGCCGTGGCCCGCGTGATGAAGGCGGAGGGCGGCTTCATCTGGGCCTGCAAGAACTACGACGGCGACGTGATGAGCGACATGCTCTCCTCGGCCTTCGGCAGCCTGGCCATGATGACCTCCGTACTGGTGAGCCCCCATGGCTACTTCGAGTACGAGGCCGCCCACGGCACCGTGCAGCGCCACTACTACAAGCACCTACGGGGCGAGAGGACCTCGACGAACTCGGTCGCGACCATCTTCGCGTGGTCGGGGGCCCTCCGCAAGCGCGGCGAGCTGGACTCCCTACCCCATCTGGCCAACTTCGCCGACAGGTTGGAGGAGGCAACCGTCTCCACCATCGAGGGCGGGCAGATGACGGGCGACCTGGCACGCATCACGACCCTCGAGAACGTCACCACGCTCGACACCGAGGACTTCATCCACGCCGTCGCAGAGCGCCTGCGCGCGCTTCTGGCCTAGGAAAGCCGAGGGATTGCCGTGAGCGCCCCCACGAGCGCCTTCGACCTTGCCGCCGTCGACATGGATGGCACCCTGCTGCACGACGACAAGACCCTGGACTCCGCAGCGCCATCCGCCCTCGCCGAGGCCGTCGGCGCCGGTAGGACCGTCGCCCTGTGCACCGGGCGCTGCGTCAGCGAGATCAGGCCATACCTGCCCCAGCTCCCCATGGTGCGCTACGCCATCGCCGAAGTCGGCGCGCTCCTGTACGATCTGCGCGAAAAGCGCGTGGTCGCGCGGCACGCGCTGCCTCGCGAGGTCATCGACGCAGTCGTCTCGTTCGTGTGCAGCGAGGACGTCATGGTCCAGGGCGTAAGCGCGGGCCAGGCCTACGCCACGGCGTCGATGGTCTCCCGGATGGCCGCCTACAACATGGCGCCCTACATCCCCCTCTACGAGCAGACGGCGACGCTGGTCCCCCGCGTGACGGACCTCCTCGAGGACCCTACCCGAACGTGGGAGAAGCTCAACCTGTTCCATCGCAGCACGCAGGCGCGCGAGCGCACCCGCGAGCGCCTGGGGGGCCTTCCTGCCGTCGAGAGCTACTCCGAGGTGACGTCCCTAGAGGTGACGCCTTTGGGCATCGACAAGGGCAGCGGCATCCGCGCCCTCTGCGAGCTGCTGGGCATCGACGCGTCCCGTGCGCTTGCCATAGGCGACTCGGACAACGACCTGGCCGCCTTCCGCGACGCCGGCATGGGCGTCGCCGTCGCCAACGCCAGCGAGCGCGCCCTCGGCGCAGCCGACGCGCTCGTCTCGGCCCATGACAAGGGCGGGGTCGCCGAAGCCGTGCGACGCTACCTGATGTAGACACGCGAGACAAGGAAGCACATGCCCGAACGATCCCAGCGACCGCCCAAGCGTCCCTCACGGCCAACTGAGCGTCATCCTCAGCTGGCCGAGAGCCCCACCCGCCTGCCCATTCCGAGTGGCACCACGCCCCGCGAGCTCATCGGGCGTCACGGCGCCGACATCCTCGCCTCGGACGGCATGGAGATAGAGCGGGGCTGCATGCAGCACGGCACCACGAGCGTCTTCGAGCACTCCCTCGCGGTGACCGCCCAGGCGACGCTCATCGCCCAAGCCCTGCGCATTCCCGTAGCCGAGCGCGAGCTGGTGCGCGGCTCGCTGCTGCACGACTACTTCCTGTACGATTGGCACGTAGGAGACCCCAGCCACCGTTTGCACGGCTTTCGGCATCCCGGCTTTGCCTGCGCCAACGCGGAGCGAGACTTTGGCATCAACGACATCGAGAGGGACATGATTCGCCATCACATGTTCCCCCTCACCCCCGTGCCACCCACCTGCCGCGAGGGCGCGATCCTCTGCATCGCCGACAAGGTCGTCGCCACGCGGGAGACCGTGTCGGGCATCGCCCTCCGACTTTTCCGCCCCGTCCGCACGCCGGGCAGGGATTAGGCATGCCATCCCCCCTCGACCTACTCTTTACCTGGTGGATCTACTTCGTCGCCTACAGCGTCGGCGGCTGGGCCATGGAGTCGACGTACTGCTCGATAGGCGAGCGGCGCTTGGTCAACCGCGGGTTCCTCAACGGCCCCTACTGTCCCATCTACGGGGCGGGGGGCGTTGCGTGCGCACCGCTCTGCCCCTTGTTTTCGACGCCCTCGGCACAGGGTGCGCTTGCCGTGTTCCTGGTAGGGGGAGCCGTGAGCTGCCTGCTCGAGTTCGTGACCTCCATCGCAATGGAGCGCGCCTACCACGCGCGGTGGTGGGACTACTCCGACAAACCCCTCAACCTGCAGGGGCGCGTCTGGGTGGGAGGCTTTGCCGAGTTTGGCCTCTGCTGTGTGCTCATCGTGTTCGTGGTGCAGCCCGTCCTCGGGGCCTGGGTCGCGTCACTGGGTCCTCGCAACCGCACGCTCATCACCCTCGTCACGCTCGCCGTGTTCCTAGCGGACTTCGTCGTCACCAACTTGGGTCTCACGTCATTCAGCTCCAAGATGGACGATCTGCGCACGGGCACGCTCGAGCGTCTGGGCGCACTGCGCGAGAGCCTTCCGGACGTCCAGGCACGCGCGGGACTCGAGAGGCTTCTGGGTGACGTCCGCGTCTGGGGCCGTCTGGGCGGTACCCGAACGCGCCTACACGAGCTGCGCGACGCCATGCCGTCCATGCCACCCGTCTCCTCGCTCTCCGAGCTGGCCGAGTCCTTCGCCGGCAGGCTCACCTCCCAGGAGCGTCGCATCATGCGCGCGTTCCCGACCCTGCGCCCGACCGGCTACCGCGAACTCCTGAACGACTTCCGCGACCGGATCCGCGCGGAGCTTGGGAGGCGCTAGCAAAAGGCGCTCGCCCGGACACGGCAGGAGGAGCCCATGCGAGCACGCCGAGCGTCCACAGGCATGGATGCGGGGTACAGTAGGCACCGGATGGCTGTTGCAAGGGAGTGAGGACGTTGGCAGAGGGCAAAGACGGCACCAGCGAGAGCGCTGGCAGGAGCATGGGGATGGCAGCGCGCTCGCATGCGGGCATGGGCACAAGCGCGAACGCGTGTGCGGATATCGAAGGCACGGACCACGCCCCCTTCGAGATGCCGGACGAGGAGATCCTCTATGACCTGGCCGACCTATTCAAGATCTTCTCGGACACCACGCGCATAAAGATCCTGTTCGCCCTGCTTGAGCGCGACCTCTCCGTCAGCGACATCGCCGATGAGGTCTCCATGTCACAGAGCGCCGTCTCGCACCAGCTCCGCATCCTCAAGCAGGGTCGGCTGGTCAAGTTCCGCCGCGACGGGAAGCAGGCCATCTACTCTCTCTCGGACGACCATGTCCACACCATGCTGTCCCAGGGCATGAGCCACATCTGTGAGTAGGGTCCCTGCGGCTAGACCAGCTTGCCGTTGCAGTGGTCGCACATGTGCTGGATCATCTCGGCGACCCAGCCGGTGTAGTCACGCCTGCGCGCCTTGAGGGAGCCCTCGACCAGCTCGTCAAACGACACCTTGACCTTGGCGTAGCGCGTGACCCTAACTGTGCCCTCGCGCGTGAGGCAACCTTCCTCGAGCTTGGAGGCACCCAGCCCCATCATGATGCGTGGGTTGTACATGACGTGTACCACCTGGTCGTCATCGCGATAGGCGATCACCTGCTTGGCCACGCCGATCTGGTTGGCCGCAAGGCAACCGACGTCCTCCAGGGAGTCCATCGTGTCGATAAGATCCCGGGCAACGACGGCATCCTCGGCCGTGGCACGCTCGCACCTCTGGGAGAGGACGGCCTCGTCCTTACAAAGCTCCTTGATCATGGGTCTTCCTTTCGCGCGGCCGCCATGTGCGACCACTGTCACGGTAGGGCGCCCCGCCAGTATAGACGAGAAGGGCGCAGCGCCTCGGCTCCGGCCCCGTCCATCCCAGCCCTACTTCGGTCCCGCTCCGATCTGGCCAAAGGCTCGTACGACAGCGCCGTGTGCGACGCCCCTGACCTGCGCGCTGCCGCCGACGCGCCGTCCCCCCAAACGTCCAGAGCGTGCTGCCTCATGCATGAAGGCTCGGGTTTCTGAGGAGGACGAGGGCGCGGACGCCACGTCCGAGCCCTACAGCATGACCTTGCGGAAGCTGTCGACGCCGTCGTCCGAGCGAACGCGCAACTGGTAGCGGTCAGCGCGGAATATGGTAAGGGCGACCTCATAGGGCATGCCGTTGGTCGCAAAGCTGGTGCGAACAAGGCGAAGGGCGGGAGATCCGGCACGCTGCCGCAGCAGCCGTGCCTCGCTGGAGTCGAGTGCGATGGCTTCGTAGCTTCCGTCCATAGAGCTTGGGTAGATCCCACCCTTCGCGGCCAAGGCCGACAGGATCGAGCGTTCGGCGTCCCCGCGCGTGAGTTCCGGGCAGCACCTAACGGGGACATAGACCCTGTGATAGGCCAGCGGCTCGCCATCGGCCAGCCGCAGACGACGGATCTCCCACAGCCCCTCGCCCTCCTCCAGCTCGAGCCGTTCCGCAAGGGCGACGGTCGCCGGTGACTGGCCGAAGCTGAGGACCCTGGTCGACGGCTCCCGCCCCGAGGCCTCTGCCTCGGCCGTGAAGCTGTAGGCATAGCGGTCCCGTACGGCCCCCAAGCCCAAGGGACGTGCCACAAAGGTCCCCCGTCCCCGCGTGCGGACGATGCGTCCCTCGTCGGCAAGCGCGTCGAGGCATCGACGCACCGTGGTACGCGAGAGGCCCAAGGCATCCGCCATGTTACGCTCGGGCGGCAGGGCGTCACCTTCACCCGCGACCCCCGAGGCCATGAGCTGCTGCAGCCTGTGCTTGAGCTGCCGCCAGAGCGGGACCTTCGACGAAGGGTCCAGGGGGTCGCGTGCGATCAGCACAAGTATGTCCATGCTCCCCTCATCTACCGACGCCGGAACGTCATGATCTCAGGCACTCCAGGCTGATCCCGGACGATCCGGGCAGGGACGCCCCGAAAGGTATCCCATTTGGTAGTAAAGGTATCATACCTAGATACCAATACGAGTGCCAACGCAGCCGGTGCGACCGCAGGCCTGTACGCTATAGCAGACAAAGGAAGCGGATACGACGGTGGCCTACCAAGCGAGGCGGCAAGGGGGTATCTCATGTTCGAACGGTCCCATCGGTGGAAGGCCGTCTTCAGCGACATCGACGGCACGCTCCTATGCTCTGACCACACCATGTCCCAAACGACACGAGAGACGCTCGAGGCCTGCATCCGCGCGGGCATCCATGTCACGCTCGCATCCTCTCGCAGTCCCCAAGGCATCGAGACGGTTCGAGGCTCCTGCGGCCTCAGGACGGCAGTCATCGCCTTTGGCGGCGCACTCGCCTTCGACGAGCAGGGGGACAAGGTGCTCGAGCGCGGTCTCAGCGTGGCCCAGGCGACGGCTGTCGTGAGCTACCTGGAGCAGAGCCACCTTGACGCAAGCTGGAACGTCTTCACGCCCGCACGCTGGATCGTCGCCAGCCGACGAGACCCGCGCATCGCCCATGAGGAGGAGGTGGTCAAGGTGACGGCCCAGGAGGGGACAACGGCCGAGCTGGCAGACGACGCCTGCGTCGGCAAGGTCCTGCTCATGTGCGAGGCGGGCCAGTCGCAGCCCCTGGCAAGACAGCTCTCCGCTGCCTTCCCGCAGCTCTCGATCTGCACGTCAAGCCCCATCCTCGTCGAGGTCAACGCCATGGGCGTCAGCAAGGCGGACGCCCTCAGGGCGCTCTGCGCCCACTGGGGCATAGGGACCGAGGACACGCTGGCCCTGGGCGATGGTGACAACGACCTCGAGATGCTCAGGGCGGCGGGCCTGGGCGTCGCCATGGGCAATGCGTCAGCAGAGGTCCGTCGGGCGGCAGGGTTCGTCACCGAGGACAACGACCACGATGGCGCCGCCCACGCCCTCCAAGCCCTCATGGCATAGGGAACGGCAACGCGAACGGGAGTGACGGTGGCAGAGGCAGCCCCATCGGCAGCCGTACGCCCGCATGCCAGGCGATCAGACCGACGGCCACAAGGACTCCCAGGGCGCAGAGGGCATTGTCGAGCACGCCACCCGCCTTGCAGGCACCCAGGGACACGCCACGCCCCACAGGCCAGAACAGCCGCACGGGCCTCTTGTTGAGCAGGTCGAGCAGGACATGCGAGACGTAGCCCATGGCAAAGTAGGTCACAAGTGGCGGATAGGCCAGCCTTACGGCAGCCACCGCAACCACCAGGCCAAGCAGGGAGTGCGAGAAGCCCCGGTGCCCGGAGGCGCGACCGCAGGCAAGCACCGCGACGAGCAGGGCCATGCCGGCGAGCTGCTCCATCCCCAGGTGTTGCAGCGCATATGCGCAGACGCCCGCGTCGAGTGCCCGGTCGGCGACGAGGGACGCCGCCACGATGGCTGCCAGCGC